>ERZ894248.11-NODE-11-length-192479-cov-60.2524_pt1 | contig 192479 bp, 156 predicted proteins | sample MGYA00380300_ERZ894248 | MGnify/ENA primary metagenome ERZ894248 (study PRJEB32331, sample SAMN06328432) | human gut metagenome | biome: human gut microbiome; feature: stool | host: Homo sapiens | collected 2014-03-14 ... | reverse complement strand
AGAGACGGCAGGTGGATCAACCGTGACCCCATCGCTGAACAGGGAGGATGGAATTCGTATTCGTTCGTAGGGAATAACCCTATTGATAGTTTTGATATTAATGGTCAAAATGCTATGGCAAGAGCTGTTCCTTTTGCCGCAGGAGCTGCAGCCGTAGATGGGCTTCTTCCAATTGGTGATGTAATAGGAGCAATTGTAATAGTTTCTGCAGGTGCTTATGATTTATCACAGCCAGGTCCAGGAACTGGAAATTGTACCCGTTTATTTCATGGGATGTTACAAAGTGCTGTTAATGCAGCCAAAATAGAGACAGCATTACTGGGTAAATGTAAGGACACAGATTGTTGTTGGCTGTTGAAAATCAAGGCTGCAACTTGGCTAAAAAATGCAATTGCTCGAGATACTATTAACTCCAAATGTTACCAAGGAGGAGATTCAGGACACCGGAAAGCATCTGAACAAGCTTGGACAAACGTAATCAATTGTCAAAGAAAAATAAAAATAAAGTGTAATGGATGATTTTTTTAAAGAAGTAAAAGCCGCATTTCCTATATACCCTATTCCTTCCTTTGATTTGGTATATGGTTATAAAATATCTAGCGAAGAATCATATGAAGAACTTATTCTGTTGGAAGGTAAGGAATGGACGTTAATAGAATCGAATTATCTACAAAATCATTACACATTTCCTTTCTGGCTTTCCATATCCGGATTACATTATTATCTACCGGCTATCATGATTTTTTCCTGGAATGAATATATGAATAAAAAAGATATTGTTTTAGTTGCTGATTCGGCTGCATTGGCTCTAGAAAAATTTAATGATTATAGCATATATACAAACCCACAGCTGAATATACTAATAAAATGGGCCGGCACTTTAAATTTTGAAATTTAATTGCAAAAAAAACACAAAAAATCAAGAATTTTATTTAGCTATTTTATTAAAATAAATTTATAAAATTGCCGTGTTAGTAATAAAATTTGTATTAGGTTTCTTTGAGATGAGGAGAAAATGATACTAATACCTAATCTCTGAATTTATTGAATCTTATTTTACCAACACTTTCTTTTGAAAAATAATCGGTATTATTTACTTTAGTCTTGTTTCGTTGATTTTTCCGATTTTTTATCGAAGCAATTTGCTAAATATCAATATTTAAAATATTCTGAAAATCTTGCGACAAGACTATTCTGCATAATTCCGAAAAAAATTAAACAATAACGTAGATTGATTTGCATCAAGAAGAATTTGTATATGATGAAATTGCTTCTCCGCGAGAAATCATGCTGGCCTCCCGCAACGTAAGCTATGATGACCAGAATTGCCGTCCCTCCTACGGTTACAGCTACGACAATATCGGTAACCGCAAGACGGCGCAGGAACCGGTCGGGGAACTCGCCTACTCGCCCTATGGACAGGCGGCTTCCACGGGAGACCTCGTCCAGCCCGTCCAGTGGTCCGCCGAGATGCACGACGATGATCTCGCCCAGGTTTATTATAATTACCGCTATTACAACCCCAGAGACGGAAGGAGGTTCAATCGCGATCCTATCGCCGAACAGGAAGGATGGAATCTTTATGCGTTTGTTGGGAATACGCCCATTTTAAAAACAGATATACTCGGCAGACAATTTCCGCCTGGTTCTGCTGGAGCCATAAATAATGCAATTAAATCGGCTGCAATAAATGCTACTCGTAACGTAGGATTAAATCAATGTGATGCCAAAGAGAAAGTCGCTAGTGAAAATTGTTGTGTTATTTATTACTGTATATTAAAACAACATATTTATTTTATAAATAATATACAGGGAAATTTTATTTGCAAAAACTGTAATGAACTGAAAGAATTAGAACAAAAATATGGCAGAACCCCAATAACCTGTTTATCACCTAAATACAAAATGGAAACAATGTATATTCCTTCTATTAAAAAGTAATTGAAATTAATTTATGAAAATTTTATTTATTATTTTATTTATTATTCTTCCTTTTAACTTAAATGCAAAAGAAAATAATATAATTTATGAAGTTTACGTCCCAAAAATAATTTCTGATAATATTCAAAAAATTATTACAAAAAGGTTAGAATTTATTTTTGGAGTCAAGCTATCAGTAGAATCAGAAAATGATAAATTAGAAAAAACTAGAATTCTATTGAGATGGAAAGGAGAAAATATAGAAAACAATAAATCGAACGATAACATAATTAAAAATACAAATATTTCTATTTTTCTAGAGAATGAAATCATCAATAATCAATCCGCATTGATTCCTGTCTACGCCACAGGTTTTCCTCCTTCATTAAGCTTTATCAACCATTCTCCTGTAAATTTATTTAATGAAGATATTGTGGAAATGTCTTACAAAAATGATGAGAAAGATCCTAAAAATGTTATTCTTATTATAAATCTTTCTGAAAAAGGAATTTCCAAAGTGAAAGAAATAAATAAATTTCATAGAAAAAATGAAATTAATTTTGCTGTATTTCATTTATCAAGCGGCTATATTCACAAATATTTAATGTACGGATTATTTGAAAATACAATATCTATAAAGGCTCCTATTAAAGATGTATTGTTGACTATAGCTTGTTTTAAATATCCATTACCTGAATACAGAAATTCTGATAAATAAATACTTCGTTTTTTCATAGCAAGATGATGAAGGAAAACCGCTAAGCCTACATGGGACAAAGATATAGCAAGTAGCCGCCCTGGACATGCTCAACAGCCGGAACGTGCTCCGCACGCTGTTGTGGGATCCTCTGGAACCGACAGCCACGCGCCCCCTGGCCCTCGCGTAGGACGCTTCCCTTTACTGCTATGGCATGGACTTCAACAAGAATGTGACGGAGGTGTTCGACGCGCAGGGAAATGTCGCAGCGGCTTACGATTACTCGCCCTATGGACAGGCGGATTCCACGGGAGACCTCGTCCAGCCCGTCCAGTGGTCCGCCGAGATGCACGACGAAGATTTCGCCCTGATTTATTACAATTACCGCTATTACAACCCCAGAGACGGAGGGTGGATCAACCGTGACCCCATCGCTGAACAGGGAGGATGGAATTTGTATGCCTTCCTCGGTAACAGCACTCAAGATAAATTCGATACGTTTGGATTATAAGCATTAGATTCACTTTCAAATACTGTTATTCAAGGACTTGCTGCAGGAAAAATATCTGAGGTAGCTACTTTGCTCGGATACTCAACGACCACTGCACTAGTTACTGCTTTAATAGAAGGAGGATATAAATTAAAATGTAAAGTATGTAATCCACCTGTGGGATCTCAACGGCAGCAATGTCACAGAAACCATACACACAACGGCTAGAATCCTCATTATCATATTTTTACAGTTAATCAGTCTCCCATAGTAGCTGGTTGCCGATGTTTCGATAAACGAACTACCATTTCAAACAATCCCAATTATCCTGAATATACAGGTCGACCTACTGGAGGAGGAATTGAAGTCATCAAATAAAAAAATTATGGCAAATTATTTTTCAGGAGAAGAAATTAAAGTTGGAGATTTCATTACAACGGATAATGGACACGACAAAAATAAAGTAATTAAATTAATAGATAACACATATTTAATGCAATCTTATGGTTTAGACTGTTTTGGCGCACTATTATCTAGCAGTAGTGCTAAAGGAATGATCTTTGTATCGTTTAAAGAACTTTCATCTCAAGATACAAAATTCATAAAAAGAAAAACAATTTAAAAATTATTTCAATTATGCCTCTAATATTTTGTTTTTTATTAATTTATTTATCATCCCTTTTCATGTCTATATATAAAAGATTCAGATATATCTTTTATTTTTAGTACTATATCTATCATTATAGGTTGCATTCCTATTGTTTTGATTACATTCATAATTTGTTTTGAGCACGGAATAATTTTAGGCATTTTTATAGGATTACTACTGCTGTTATTATTATTATTTATAAACAAAATAATTAAATTTCTCTTTGAAATATTAAAACAAAAAAAAATACAACAGAAAACTCATCATTAACTATATTTCATTTTAAATATCCATTACCTGAATACAGAAATTCTGATAAATAAATACTTCGTTTTTTCATAGCAAGATGATGAAGGAAAACCGCTAAGCCTACATGGGACAAAGATATAGCAAGTAGCCGCCCTGGACATGCTCAACAGCCGGAACGTGCTCCGCACGCTGTTGTGGGATCCTCTGGAACCGACAGCCACGCGCCCCCTGGCCCTCGCGTAGGACGCTTCCCTTTACTGCTATGGCATGGACTTCAACAAGAATGTGACGGAGGTGTTCGACGCACAGGGAAATGTCGCAGCGGCTTACGATTACTCGCCCTATGGACAGGCGGCTTCCACGGGAAATATCGACCAGCCAGAGGAGCGTCCGGCCTTAGCTATTTCAGGGCCAGGTTCGAATCTACGTAAATGTAATATTCCTCCTTTTTCAAGGACAGATCTTCAGGAGGAGCAACAGATTTATCATCAATACTTTCTATGTTCATACGAAAATAGAGAGCAAGCAGGAGATCGGGGTAAAGCTAACTATATAAGCCTTTTTGATGGTGTTCATAAAGACCCTTCCCATCACTCTCTTTTCCTGGAGTCCATGAAAATGGTCACCGGACCGTCGTTAATCAGGGAAACCTGCATATCCGCTCCGAATTCACCGCTTTCCACCCTGCCTTCCAGCAAAGACGCCAGTTCCTTCTTAAACAGCTCATACAGGGGAATGGCCCGCTCAGGCCTCGCGGCGCGGATGAAAGAGGGCCTGTTCCCTTTCCGGGTGGAGGCATGCAGCGTAAACTGGCTCACCACCAACGCGCTTCCACCCACCTCCCTTACGGAAAGATTCATTTTTCCGTCCGCGTCGGAAAAAATGCGCATGGCCGCCGCCTTGTTGGCAAGCCAGCGCACATCTTCTTCCGTATCCTCCTCTTCAATGCCCGCCAGAATCAGCAGACCGGGCCCCACGGCCCCCGCACAAACACCGCCGATATGAACGGCGGCCTTACTGACACGCTGAATAACCAGCCTCACGGTTCCTCTCCTTTCCCCCTCAGGATAGTCACCTTCGTTCCCGGCCTAGTCAGCATGGCCAGTTCATTGCAGTCCTGCCGGCTCAGATAAAACCCAGGCGAGCGGGGCGTACCGCGAGCAGCGTCAATGACATAGCCTCCCGCCGCCAGCACCAGCGTCTTATCCGCAGAAGGAAACTGCCTGCTGTAGATGGACACGGGGGCCTGCTCATCCTTTACGGTCGTTTCCACATTCTTTTTCCCCCCGTCCTTCATGGAGAGGATGGGGTATCCCTTGACAAAATCCGTCCCGTCGTAAAGGCAGATTTCCTTTTCCGGCACGTTCACCACCACATGGAAATCCAGAGGCCGATACTTGAATACATCTCCCGCATGAAGAGCGGGAATATCCATCAAACCGTTCAGGTGAACCACCATGGCCTGAGAGCAACCCAGTTTTCTGACCATGCGTATCCAGGAATCTCCCTTCCGCACGGTATATTTCTTCACATCCGGCCCATTGGGATCCAGCAACTGGCGGATGCGCAGCCTCCCGATGAGTTCCTTCGCCTCTTTCCCCACCACGCCGCCCTGTTCCGCCAGAGGCTGCAACAGTTCCAGAGCTTTCGGCAGGCTGCCGCGGTCCATCAGGCGGCGGGCCTCTGCAAGGGCCTCCGGACGGCGCGGCCAGAGGGAATAATTTTCTCCGTCCGCCAAAATTCCCTGGGCACAGAAAGCCGCCGTCAGAAGGCTAAAGAAGACCTTTGCGCTTGAAGTCAAAGATATTGATTTCATGGGATTTTTGTATCATTTCCACCGTGAATTTCAAGAGGGAGACCTCCCATGCGTCATCCACTCCCTCAATGAGAGCCATGAACGTATCCTCTCCATTGCGCACCTGGTCCAGCAGCCGGCCACGCACGGAATCAAGCGGTTCATGCAGAATTTCCTCGCTCACTTCCGACCTTTTGAATCTGAATCCGTATTCCAGCAGCGTCAGAAAGCCCGGGCCGTTTTTGGAGAGCCAGTCAAAAAAGCGCTTGGCTTCTCCGGAAAATCCCTCCGTACTGATTTCATTGTAAATGGAAGGCCGTATGATTTTCGGTTTCTCCGCTTCCACCCAGCCGCTGCGCACGCGCACCACGTTCACCTCATCCATCAGTTCACTGAGGAGAAGAAAATTAAACCTGGTATCGCCAAAAGTATCAATGCGGCGGTCCGGTTCATACACCACCCGCGTCATCTCCGCCGCATAGCGGATATCGTCACGGGAAAAGGAAGGCAGGTCGCTCATGGAAGAAAAGGCAGAGGGGCTTTCCATGAAAAAGCGGCTTCCTTGCCTTGGACAGGGAAGCCGCTTTTGTAATAAAGGATTTTTAGCAGTTTAACTTAACCCTGAACCTTTTCGATGTAAGCAACGACGTCGGCCACAGACTGAAGCTTTTCAGCTTCTTCATCGGGCACTTCAATGTCAAAGTTTTCTTCGAAAGCCATCACGAGTTCAACGGTATCCAGCGAATCAGCACCGAGATCCTCGATGAATTTCGCATCAGCAGTCACTTTATCGGATTCAACGCCAAGTTGGTCGACGATGATACTTCTTACTTTTTCTTCGATGCTGTTGTCAGACATGATATTTATTGTTAAGGTTCATTGATATTACATGGGGTATGCGCCATTTGCAACACCTATTTATGAGTTTTTACGCGTCATCCGGCCACGGCGCCGGAAGCAGCAGGTTTCCAGCCGATTTTGGCCGTTCTTTAAAGATTCAGCCCGGCGGCTATGCGCAAGCCGTTCAACGTAATGTCAGGGTCCACATGGTCAATGCGCTCCACGCCCCTGGCGATCAGCGCTGCATCCCCTCCCGTAGCAACCACGGCCGGACGCACGCCCAGCTCACCTTCCAGCCGGGCCAGAATTTCCTTCACCAGCCCCCGGTAACCGTACACGGCGCCGGATTGCATGGCCTCTACTGTGCTGGTTCCAATGACGCGGGACGGCTCCTGGGGGTCAATGGCGGGAAGAAGCGCCGTATTGCGCTCCAGGTAATCCCCCATGCTGGCAAGCCCCGGGGCAATGACGCCGCCCACATAGGTGCATTGGGGACCGATCACGTCAAAAGTCACGGCGGTGCCGAAGTCCACCACAACGCACGGATACCCGTAATAAGCCGCGGCGCCTACGGCGTTCGCCAGCCTGTCGGCCCCTATCTGGCGCGGGTGGGGATAGTCGATGCCCACGCCCAGCCGGGAATCGCAGGAAAGGAAATGGCACGGTTTGACGATCCAGTTTTTCAGCTCTTCCGCCACGCGCGGCACAACGGAACACACCACGGCGGCATCATAACGGACGCCGGCCAGCACCTCGTCCAGCCGCTCCCCGCTCACCTCCCGGGTGGGAATCATATACCGCTCCGGCAACAGGGCTTCCGGCGAAGAAAGCACGAACTTGGTGCGCGTGTTGGAATTGTCAATCAGAAGATAGGTCACGGGAATCAGTTAGTATGTTCCTCCGCCAGTTTCAAGGCCAAATCCGCTATTCTGCCGCTTCCTCCGGTCATCCCCGCCCGCAGCAGGTTTTCATGCATGCGCCTCCACTGCGCGCCGCCGTCCGCCATCATTTCCTGAAGAGCGGAAGCCAGGGCGCGGACATCCGGCACATGGCCGCCGCCGCCCAGTTTTTCCAGAAGGCGGGTATTGCCCTCCTCCTGGCCCGGAAGAAGAAAGTTCACCAGCATGGGCCGTGCGGCCGCAAGCACTTCGTGCACGGTGGCGCCTCCCGCTTTCCCGACCACTACATGGCTGGCGGCAAGATAGGAAGGCACGCGGCGCGTCCAGCCGCGCACCGTCAGCCTGCGTCCGTATCTGGCTCGCAAATCCCGGATGCGGGGATAAATGCGCCGGAACCGGCGCCCCAGAATACAGGTTACATGCAGGGCGGGATTCGCATCCAGCATACCCGCCAGCTCCGCCCGCGCATGCCGTGCGGAACGCTGGGCAAAGTAAAGCACCCGGAACGGCTCCCCTTCCTTCCAGGAAAGAGGATGCTCCTTCGCCAACGCCCCCAGCACGGGATTGACGGGAAATCCCGTAACGCGCAGCCTGTCCTGCGGCAGCCCCTTTTCCTCCATGATGGCCCTCGTCCAGGGATCCGTTACGGCCCAGAGAGGGGACTTGGAACACAGCCATGATTTATTGATGACGAAGGAATCCGTCACGACGGTCAGGTAGGGAACCGCCCTGCCCGTGCAGGAGGCCAGGGAATCCAGCATGTAGGGATATACCATGTAGGTGCAGACCACGGCATCCGGCTTCCATTCCCGCAGCAAACGTTCCAGCAGGCGCTCCACGGGGGCGATTCCCCTGACGGGCTTTTCCGCCATATTGCGCCTGTCGCTCACCTCATACATCAGTTTCCAGAGGCGGGGCATGCGGGAAATCATCCACAGGTAGGCGGCGCGCGTCAGGCCAAACATCCGGGGCATCGCCTCCGCGCACAGGTCCGTAACGAGGACTTCCGCGCGCCCTGCGAGAGCATCCCTCACGCCCCTGGCGGCGGAATTGTGCCCTTCCCCGTATCCTGCGGTCACAATCAGAATGCGCGGCAGCCGTCCTTTCTGCATAGAACAGGGTATACCAATATTCCGCTCCATCGAAAAGAACTTCTTGCAGGAGGGCAGACATGAGGGGAAGCGGCCGGAAAAACATTATCCTCCGGTATTCCCTCCGGACGGAAAGGAACGGGAAAAAACGGCCTTTCTTCCCTATGATTCCCTTCTCAAAACCGGATTTAACATTGACCTGCGCAGGCCGTCAGGGCAAGCTTCCAGCCATGCGCATCGTCTTCATGGGCACAGGCGACATTGCCATTCCCGCCTTCCGCAGCCTGATCCGTCATTCGGATCTGGCAGGCCTGGTCACGCAACCCGACCGCCCTGTCGGCAGGCACCAGGTGCTTACAGCCCCGGCCATCAAAAATATTGCCAGGGAAGCGGGCATTCCCGTGCTCCAGCCGCATTCCCTGCGCAGCCCGGATGCGCTGAGCAACCTCAGGAGACTGAATCCGGATCTAATCGTCGTCATGGCGTACGGGCAGATTCTGAGCCAGGAAGTGATTGATATGGCCCCCATGGGCTGCATCAACGCCCATGCCTCCCTCCTGCCGCGCCATCGCGGAGCGGCCTGCATCCAGTCCGCCATCAAATCCGGCGATGCAGAAACGGGCATCACCATCATGCACATTGTCAGGAAGCTGGATGCCGGAGACATCATCGCCCAGATCAGCACCCCCCTGGAAGGCACGGAAACCGGAGGTTCCCTGCATGACAAGCTGGCCAGGATGACGCCGGATGTGCTGCTGCCCGTCATCCATTCCATTGAAAAAGGAACGGCTACACGCATCCGCCAGCAGGAAATCCTGGCAACATACGCCCCCAAGCTCCTGCGGGCGGACGGAAAAATCGACTGGACGCGCCCCGCAGAAGAAATCGGCCGCATGATCCGGGCGTACGACCCGTGGCCCGGGACCTTCACCAACTACTGGAACCGCAAGAAACGCATCCGCAACATGAAAATTTTCCCCGGCTTTTCCATCCTCCCGGAAGCGGAGGGAAAACCGGGCCAGGTGCTCTCCGCCGGAGAACAGGGGCTTTTGATCGCCTGCGGAAGCGGAGGATTGCTGGTGACAGACGTCCAGCTTGAAGGCAGCACGCGCATGAATATCTCCCAGCTCATTGCCGGCCACCCGAATTTGAAAGATATCCATTTTGACGTATAAATGGCCAAGTCCTTTTCCATGGAGAGCCTGAACGCGGCCCAGAGGAAGGCCGTGCAGACCCTGCAGGGGCCCGTGCTGATCCTGGCCGGGGCCGGAACGGGTAAAACGCGCACCGTCACCTGCCGCATCGCCCATATGGTGGACCGGGGTATCAGCCCCAAAAGCATCCTGGCCGTGACGTTCACAAACAAGGCCGCTCTGGAAATGCGGGAACGCGTAGGCCAGATGGTGGAACGCAAGGCGGCGCGCCAAATAATGGTGAGCACTTTCCATTCCCTCTGCGTGCGCATCCTGAGAGAGGATATAGGGCGCCTGGGGTACAAGACCAATTTCACCATTTACAGCGGTTCCGAACAAAGCGGCCTGATCCGGCGACTGATTGTGCGCCACGGCGGCATTACGGAGAAAATCACGCCCAAGGATGTGCTTTCCTCCATGAGCCGGATGAAAAACAGCGGTCTGGGACTTGACTCCATTGAAGACAACCTGACGGCCAACATCGCCGCCTCCTACCAGCGGGAACTTCAGGCGCAGAATTCCGTGGATTTTGACGACCTGCTGATTCTGGCGGACAAATTGCTGAAGGAGCACCGGGACGTCAGGGAGGCGTGGCAACAGCGCTTCCGCTATATCACAGTGGATGAATTCCAGGATACCAACAGCCTCCAAATGAGCCTGCTGGGCCATCTGGTGGGGCCGGAACACAATGTCTGCGTAGTGGGGGACGACGACCAGTCCATCTACGGCTGGCGCGGGGCCCAGATCAGCAATATCCTGGAATTCGAACGTTTTTTTCCAAATCCCTCCATCATCAAACTGGAAGAAAATTACCGCTGCACCGCCCCCATCCTGGACACGGCCAATGCCCTGATCCGCCATAACCTGGGCCGGAGGGACAAGACGCTGCGCGCCCATAAAGGCGGAGGAGAAGCCGTCCGGCTCATTTCCATGCCCGGAGACGCGGAAGAAGCGGAATTCATCATCACGGACATTGAAAACGTCCGCAGGCAGGAAGGCCGGCCCTGGGAGGATTTCGCCATTCTGTTCCGGGCCAATACCCAGAGCCGCATCATTGAACAAACGCTCCGGGAACATAAAATTCCCTACCGCATGGTGGGCGCGCAAAGTTTTTTCGACCGCAAGGAGGTAAAGGACCTCATTTCCTATCTGGCGACTATCGAAAACCCGCAGGCTGACGAATATCTGCTGCGCATCCTCAACACGCCGCCGCGCGGCATCAGCGAGCTGACCAGCCATCTGGCCATCGACTGGAGCCGGGAGCACGGCAACAGCGTCTGGGCAGCCCTCCAGGACGAAGAATTCCTGGCGGCCCTTTCCACCCGCGCCCGCAACAGCGTGCAGGCATTCAATGAACTGATTGCAAAATACATCGACCTTTTCCAGGATAAGGAAACCGACTTCGGAGACATCCTGGAGCAGCTTATTGAGGAAACCGGATTCAGCGAATACGTCACGCGCCTGTGCAAAACGGAAGCTGAAATCCAGAAACGGCTGGTGTCCATCGGGGACGTGAAAGCCTCCCTCCGCAACTTCTGGCAACCCGGAAAAACTCTCCGGGACTACCTGGCCCAGGTCACCCTGGACAAGGAAGATAACGATGACGACGTGGAAAACAAGCCAGGCGTATGCCTGATTACCATGCACGCCGCCAAGGGACTGGAATTTCCGGTAGTGTACCTCGTGGGGCTGGAGGAAGGCATCCTTCCCCACAAGCGTTCCCTGGAAGACGGCAATTGCGATGAAGAACGCCGCCTGCTCTACGTAGGCATCACGCGCGCCCAGGAGAAACTCATGCTTACTTATTGCGCCACGCGCCTGCGTTACGGGGACCGCATGCCTTGCCAGCGCTCCTCCTTCCTCAGTGAAATTCCTCCCCACCTGATGGAATATTCCAAATGGGAGGATCTCATGAACGCGGAAGCGACGGAAGAGGAATCCGGAAACTTTTTCGATTCCCTGCGCAGCATGCTTCTGGAAGAGGAATAAGAGGCGGCATGGCGTTTTGCCAGCCTCTTTTCAACCATGTCTTTTACTTTAACTTTATTCAGAGGACAAGGCGCCGTTGCCGCCCGGAAACGCCAGTCTGCCGACTTTCCGCCTCCAGAATATTCAGCCGCGCCAGCTGCATGGTCTGTTCCGGACGTGAAAAATCCTCCCGGCCTGAACCGGGAGGATTGAAAATACGGGACTGGAGGTCTTCCCTGGATTACCAGAAGATGATGTACAGGGCGACCGTCGCGGCAACCACGAGCCATCCGAAGATTTTAGCCCGAGAAGAGGACTGAAGGGCAACCACGCCCCTGTCGGGCAGCACGATAGGCTGTCCGCCGCGGGCGGCGTTCACCGCCGTGAAGATGAAGCCGATGACCACTACCGTGATGAAACACACGGCCATGCGGTTCAGGAAGGCCATTTCCGGCTGCCACACCTTCAGGATTCCGTACAGGAGGGCATTAATGACGATACCCAGCCAACCGAAGATGCGCGGGCACTTGGGCACAAAGAAGCCGAAGAGGAACACGCACAGGGCGCCCGGGCTCAGGAAGCCCTGGAATTCCTGAATGAAATTGAAGATGCCGCCAAAGGCCGGGCTGTCCAGGAACGGAGCAATGGTCAGGGCGATCACGGCGCACACCAGCAAACCAATCTTGCCGACGGTAACCAGCTCCGTGGGCCCCGCATTTTTGCGCAGCTTGTTGTAAATATCCATCGTAAAGATGGTGGACGCGGAATTCAGCATGGATGCCAGGGAAGACACCACCGCGCCAAAGAGAGCCGCAAGCACAAACCATGTCCATCCCGTGCCGGGAAGCAACTTCCTGATCAGCGTGCCGAAGGCGGAGTCATAGTCAAAGCCTACCAGCGTATCCGTCAGATAGTAGTTGTCCGAGTTGTCCACGGCCGGCTTGATGATTTTATTGTTAAGGGAAGCGATTTTTTCCACGAACGGGGCACGTTCCGCTAACGTGGTCTGGTCGTTGGCGGCATCCGCTTTCAAATCGGCGCAGGCCTGTTTCAAATTGGCCATAACATCTTCGCCCACCTTCATTACTTCCGCGTTATGAATGGCATGGGCACAGCCTTCCTCCACGTTTTCCACCAGGAAGCTGTCCGTAAGCTTGTAGATGACGGGGCGGCCCTTGACTGCGGCGGGATCTTCCGTCTTACGGATTTCCGCCGCATATTTTACTTCCGCCTGTTCCTTCAGGTCATTGCGGTACAGGTTATAGGCCAGGATGCCGGGGACCACCACCACGAATGGGATGATGAGCTTGAGGAACGCGGCGAACACAATGCCCATCTGACCTTCCGCCAGGGATTTGGAAGCCAGCGTACGCTGCATGATGTACTGGTTGAGGCCCCAGTAAAAGAAGTTGGGAATCCACAGGCCCAGGCAAAGAGCCGTCCACGGGATTTCCGCATCATCCGCAGGACGGATCATGTGCAGCTTGCCGCCCACGGTATTTACACCGCTGGCCGCGTCACCGGAGTTCAGCTCAAAAAAGCGCGTCACCCCATGCCAGAGGCTGTCCGAAGGATTCCCCAGGGAGGCAACCGTCGCGCCGGAATTGGCGGCGGCGGATTGAATCAAATGGTTCGGGTCTGCGCCGCTGAGCTCCGTCAGGGCAAAATAGGCTACCACGCCGCCGCCCACAATCAGGGCGGCGCCCCAGAACAGGTCCGTCCAGGCGCAGGCTTTCAACCCGCCCACGAACACGTATACCGTGGCGCAGAAGGCAATGATAACGCAGCCGACGGTGATGTTGCCGAAGTCAATGCCCATGGCAGAGTATCCCGTGAAGAACACGGAGATCACCTTGGCGCCGGCGTAAATCACGCCCGCAGTCGGCACGCCTACCAGAATCAGCAGCGTGGCAATGGCCATCAGGGAACGGGCCAGCGTGTTATACCGGTATTCCAGGAATTCGGGAATCGTATATACGCCGCCTTTCAGCAGCTTGGGAAGGAAACAGAAGGCTACAACCACCAGCGTGATTGCGGCCAGCCATTCATACCCGGCGATGGCCATGCCCACCCAGTTGGCCGATTTGCCGGACATCCCCACAAACTGTTCCGTGGAAATGTTGGCGGCAATCAGGGAAAAACCCACCAGCCACCAGGTCAGACCGCGGCCGGCCAAGAAATAGTCTGAAGCGCCCTTGGCCTTCTTTTCCTCTTCCGTTTCTTCGGGGTCACGGCTTTTCCAGATGCCCAGGGCGATTACGCCCACCACGACCACGCAGAAGAGAATGACTTCCACCATGGAAAGAGGGGCCGTTTTAGGCTCCGCAGAGGCGGTCTGTACAGCCTCTGCAGCGGGAGCCGCCGGCTGAATTTCCGCTGCCGGCTGGACTTCAACAGCGGGAGTCGCGGCCGGAGCGGCCAGGGCGGGCTGCGCATCAGCTGCCGTTGCAGGCACGGGCCCCTCCTGGGCGGATGCGCCCCACGTCATCAGGGCGAGCGCCCCGAATATAGTTGCTAGTGTTTTCATCATCAGTATGGATTAAGCTTGGTACAGAATACGGGCGCCTTCTCCGGCACGGGTTACAAGATACGTAGTTTCAATGCCCGTTTCCTGGCAGTAGCTGTCCAGAAGCTCCTGGGCCACCTTTTCCACGTCCTCCGTCTTCACCAGGGCCACAATGCATCCGCCAAACCCGCCGCCCGTCATGCGCGCGCCGTAAATGGAGGATGCGGAGGGAATGCGGTCACAAAGGGAAACAAGGGTATCCACCTCAGCACAGGAAACTTCATAGTCGTCACGCAGGGAAGCATGGCTGCCGCGCATGGCTACACCGGCCTCATCCCAATCGCCGCGGGCAAGGGCATTCGCAAAAGCGTTCACGCGCGCATTTTCTCCAATGACGTGGCGGGCGCGGCGATAGCGCACATCGCCAAGCTGTTCCCTGAAGGATTCCAACAGCTCCAGCGTAGCTTCCCGCAGGGAGGGCACGCCCATGATGGAAGAAGCTTCCTCACACTGCTTGCGGCGCTGTCCATAAGCTCCGTCCGCCAGGGAATGCTTCACAGCGCTGTCCAGAACCAGCACGGAGACGGACTCATTGTTCATCGGAACCAGCTCATATTCCAGCGTGGCGCAATCCAGCTTGAGAGCCATGCCCTTCTTGCCGTTGGCAGAAATAAACTGGTCCATGATGCCGCAGGGAACGTTCACGAATTCATGTTCCACGGCCTGCCCGATCAGGGCTACTTCCTTGGGATCTATTTCAACGCCGGCAAAAGCGGCGAGCGCCGTACAGACGGCAACTTCAAGAGCGGCACTGGAGGAGAGGCCGCCGCCGCGGGGCACATTGCTGTCAATCAGCATATCCACAGGCCCGATTTCTATGCCGCGCCTGTGCAGGTTGGCCAAAACGCCGCGGACATAATTGGACCAGAACGGTTCGCCGGGAACCAAGGCATCTTCCACCGCAATTTCATGGATCTGGTCACCCAGGGAACCGCAAAAGCGGTGTTTGCCCACGGGGGAGGGAGCCACAGCCACAACACAATGGTTATCAAGCGCCATAGGCATCACAAAACCGTTATTATAATCCGTGTGCTCACCAATAAGGTTCACACGTCCCGGTGCCGCTGCCACATGAGTAGGCGCCTGACCGAAATACTCGATGAAATACGGAGTCACCGTTTCTTTAGAGATTTCTCGCTGAACTAAATCCATAATAGATTGATTCTGCCCCATCCCTTTCCGCACCTCAAGATTAAAGTCTCTGCCCGGCAATAATTTTCTTCATTTTCCACAAAATACACCAATTTCATCCCCCTCCCGAATTGCAGTATTCTTAAAACGGGCCTGTTCCACCGGACAGAGAACCCCAGCCAGATTCCAAATTCCCGGCAATAACGGCTGACGGCCTGCAATCCAGGGAGACCTGGAAGCTACTTTGCCCCACGGGCGAAAAGCACTGCCGGGACGGTTTTCAGAAGCAGTTTGATATCCAGCCACAGGGACCAGTTGTCAATATACTTCATATCCAATTCCACCAGCTTTTCAAATTCCCGGATGTTGCTGCGTCCGGCAATCTGCCAGTACCCCGTCACACCGGGCAGCACGCTCAACCTGCGGCGGTGGGCGTCGCTGGTAAAGGCTTCCGTCTCATAAACGGGCAGCGGGCGCGGGCCAACCAGGCTCATTTCCCCCTTCAGCACATTAATGAGCTGGGGAAGCTCGTCGATGCTGAATTTGCGCAGGAAGCGCCCAAAGGAGAAGATGCGAGGGTCGTGCTCCAGCTTAAAGATGGGGCCGTCCATGTCATTGCCGTACTTGGCTTTCACTTCATCCAGCCTCTTATCCGCGTCCCGGTACATGGTGCGGAACTTCCACATGCCAAACTCCCGACCATACAGCCCGGAACGTTTCTGGCGGTAAAAGACCGGGCCACGATCCGACAGCTTGATTCCCACAGCCGCCAGCACCCACAGGGGTGACGTTCCCACCAGAAGCGCCAGCGCTCCCGTCCAGTCCAGCATTTTCTTCAACTGCCAGGAGGTGGTATAGGGAATGGGGGTGGATTTGTACACCAGCATTCTTGTTCCTCCAATCACGCCGAAATAGGTTTTATGCACAGCGGGCATGCTTACCACCATGCTCGCGTAAAAATCGACTCCCATCTTGCCGCACAGTTCCACCAGGCACCGCGCCACGGAAGAATCCACCTCCTCCGGCAGAAACACCACCTTGCTGACGCAATTCTTAATCAACAAATTCCTGACTACCGCACTGTCCACCTCTTCAGGCGCCATGACCAGCAGCCCATTCCTGAAGTCCACATGATTGTTCTCCAGCGTCCTGCGGAATTCTTTCACATGATCCGGAGTTCCCACCACCAGCGTAGGGGCTTCCTCCACCAGCCTTTTTTCCGCCCGGAACCAGCTGATACGCAGCCAGAGGGAACCCAGGAAGGTAAGCAAATACGCCAGGGTCTGGACACCGACATCCGCGGAGAAGGGAACAAAGAACTTCCATATCATCACGCTTAACACCACAAAACAGGCATATGCCACCACAAACCGCCGGATGCTTTCCCAGAGCGTCTGGCAGCGGTAGTAAACGCCGAACTGGTCACAGCACACATACAGCAGCAGAGACATCGTCAGCGGCGTCAGCACCAGCGTCCGCAGACGCCACGGTTCCGGAGCGACCCCATCCCATTGCCAGGACACAAATCCGACAACGAAGAAGACGACGAATGCAAGGACGAAAACAACAATCTTATTAATCCCGTAGGTAGTACGGTCTGCATTTTGAATCAGCATCGAGAGAATATGTAGATTAGCCGGCATTTAAAATGCTCCGTCCTTGTCTTTTTGTCAAATTGTTTGCTCACTCTGAGCCATGCCCGGCACGGAAGCCTGCCTCCCGGACAGCCTTCCCGCCTCCGGGCGAGCAGAAAGCCTAAAATGACGAGATACCGGCTTGCAAGAATCCGGCTCCCTGTGCATTGGTATACGCGTCAATCGACCGGACTGGTCACGCGCCTAGCCTGATCGCCCCCCTATCAGACCATGCATGGACCGTTGATCGGGGCATGGGGCCCCCTTACTCCTGGCTTTTCTCATGGCAGCGGAACGTCCCGGCGATCCTCCGGATGGAATTTACTGCACACAGCGATAAATCCGGCATGACACCAACATAATCACCAACTTAGCATATAAGTATGTCACAACACAACACACAGGGAAGACAGGGCCAGGGAGCTCGCCGCCGCTACAACAAGGGCGGACGCTCCTATGGCAATGACCGCCGCGATTCCAGCGGTTACCGTCCCAAGTACAGAAAAGAAGCGCCCGCCAAACTCTCCTTGTGGCAGCGTTTCCTGGGCCTCTTCGGCATTCGTCCGTCCAAGAATAACAAGTATGCGGCCAGGGATAAAGCCGCCGCCAAAACCAACACCCGCGTAGCCCGCAACAGGCAGGATCGCGTTTCCGCACCCAAACAGCCCGTCTCCAACCGCCGGCTTTATGTGGGCAATCTTTCCTATGAAGCTACGGAAAGCGATCTGGAGGACGTGTTCAAGGGCATCGGGGAAGTCAATTCCGTGGAAATCATTTACAACCCCCGCACCCACAAGTCCAAGGGGTATGCTTTTGTGGAAATGAAGAAGATGGAAGACGCCATCCGTTCCGTGGACATTCTCCACAACCAGCCTTTCATGGGCCGCAATCTGCTGGTCAGCGGAGCCAATGAACGCCAGGAACAACCCCGTCAGCCCCGCGAAGACCGCGCACCCAGGGAAGAACAGGGTTCCATGGTGGAAGTGAAGGAAACCTCCACTCCCCTGCTCCAGCCGGAAGCTCCCGCTCCCCAGTCCCAGGAACAATAACCATTTTACCATGCGGAAGCCGGCCTTTGAAGAAAGGCCGGCTTCCTGCATTTACGGGAAAGGGAACTCCAGGCAGCAACGAACGTGCAGCACGGCACGGGAGCCGCACCATCCACCAGCCCTTCCATCCGTAGTGTTTCAACCACACCCCTGTCCGTCCCGGGGCGGCGGAACAGGCGTGCCTGCAAAGGCGGATTCTGAAAATATCACGGCAGCCCCCAGGCTCTGCGCAGGCGCAAATATTCCCTGGCGGGGAGCAGAATATAAAGGGGATGTCTGGAAGGATCCAGCCATGCAATCATGGCCCTCAAATTTTCCTCGCTCATTGCGGTGCATCCGGCCGTAGGGGCTCCTCCGTCCCGGCGCCAGATATGGAAAAAAATGGAGGAACCCGCACCCGGCACGGGTTTCTGCCGTCCGTCTGCGGCATTATGCCGGATAAACAGTTTCAGACTGTGGGCGTAATCATTCAGCTTCATCTGCTGCTTGAACTCCCAAGGCGTGACGGGATCATGCTTCAGCACAAAGTGCTGGTTATACAGGGGAGAGGCAGGGTCATCCACCCACATGTCCCGCGGCGTGATGCGGCGGTACGGCATGGAACGCTTTTTCTGCGGCGCGGGAACAGTTCCATATACGCCCCCCAGTTCAAAAATTCCTGCGGGAGAACGCAAGTCCCCCTCCTTCTTCACCGGCCCTCCGGCGGGAGGGAAGCTGACGCCCCTGCCCCAGACCAGACCGGATTTTCCCAGACGCGCCGGAAACGGCCCTTTCACCATCACCCAGCCCCGCGGCCCTTTCTCCAAAAGGCTCAACTGCACATGGGAACTATTCCACCCGTCCGCGGAACCTACAATCACCTGGCTGCAATCCGCCGGAAGCGCCGCGGCCGGAAAACAGAACGCCGCCAGCATGCACAAACACAGGTATACTGCCTTCATGAGCCGTAGCATAACGGCACCGTTCCGGAAGAAAAGCAATTACTCCGTCTCCACAGGCACGCCATGCGGCGGAATTTATCCGTCCAGTTCAACGGAAAATTTCATCAAGCAGGGACTCAATTCCCTCCTTGGCAAACCGGGAATACAGATACAGCCTTTTAGCTTCCATGTACTTGCCCAGGGCGGACCCCACTTCTCCCTCATTCCTGCATTTTTCCGCATCATTCAGCAAATTCACCAGCGTGCTTGCCTTTGTCGTCAGGTCCAGATACCGGGCATTCAGCTCCTGGTCATTGATGAACAGCTCCTGGTCTTTGGAACGCAGCTGCTGAAGCTCCTCCCAGGCGCCGTATACGTCCTGCATGGCTTCACGCTGACGCGCCGCGCCCAGGGCACGCTCAATAACGGCCATTTTGCCCAAATCTTCCACAAACTGCTTCTGGAGCTCCGGATCATCCTTCACCAGAACGGCAAATTCATGCTGGTTGTCAAAGATGCGGCGATAATTCTTACTCTTGTGGAAACGTTTGAAATCCTCCAGCGCATGGGATTGCTGACCCGCGGCCATCATGGCGTTCCGCAGCGGAAGAAGGCGGGGGTTTTTCGGCCAGATTTCAATGGCGCTTTTCAGGCATTCCTCCAGTTTGGCGCGGTCACCCCTGGCCAGGGCTTCCTGACCCTGGGAAATATAGGCGTCACTGGCGAATACGGCGGCGCTGATTGCGGATTCCGCACGGCCCGTGCTGAAATCCCTGGAAGTCTTCTTAAGAGCCTCCACCAGGGAAAGGGCTTCTTCATAATCTTTGCCGTTCATCAGCTCGAACAACTTTTCCACGTCCCGCTTGAAGGCATACAGCTTTTGCTTCTTCTCATACGGAAACGTATTTACGGCAGGCATGAATTCCCCGATCAGAAGGGCTTCGTTCAGCCGTTCCAGCGCATCCACATAATGACGGGAATCCACCAGATTGTTCACGGCCTTCATGTGCCGGTCGGAGTCACGGGCCAGCTCCCGGGAAAGATTGTCCAGAATAGCGACGGTGGGCGGAGCGCCCAGCGTGCCGCTGAACATCTTGGCGGCATCGGAATTTTTATCCAGCCGCAGCTTGGTATCCCCGTCATTGAACAGGCGGCTGTAAACGCCGCAGCCTATGGAAACATGGTCAAAACGCCGCTGGGCAAACAATTGAACCAGCGTAGACTGGAAAACAACTTTCGCTTCCGTCACCGTCAGCACCTGTTCACTCTCCAGCTTCAGCTTGCGGGCTTCCATCTCCACCACACGCTTTTCCAGGTATTTGTAACGGGGATTATTTTTCGCCGGATGATTGGAGGGAGTCCCCTTTTTCCCGCCCTTCTGGCCGGAGGGTGCACCGGAAATCGCCGTCACGCCGCTTTCCATCAGGCTCATCTTCTGGGCGTTGCTGCGGATTTCCCTCTCCACCGCCTCAAGCATCTTCCCCTTGTTTTTCCCATTGCTCCTGGCCTGCCACGCGGTGTAAATGGCTTGGCAGAGAGCGTCGGAAACGCCTCCGTCCAGCGGATTGCTGGAAGCGGCGGTCAACAGGTCCACTACCTGCCGCACCACATTATCCGCCGCCAGTTTTTCCTTGCGCATGGAGAGCGTTTCGTGGAGCTTTTCAAAAATTTTCTGATATTCCTTCGCATCTTCCGTGCTCTCCTCCGGCTGGCTCAGGTATTTGTTGAAACGCGCTTCAATCTCCCGGAAACTGCCCATATTCAACGTCGTTCCGTTGATGGTCACCGTGCCGTCCTGAGGGTTCAGGAAAGGCAGCTCATTGCCGTACAGGGACTTGGCATCCCCCTGCCTGGAAGGCTGGTAGGCATTCGGCTGAACGGCGGGAGGGGAGGCAGGAGGCGCGGCAGGCGCACCGCCGGCTGCAGGAGGGTTGTACATCATCTGCCCCAGCGCAGGAACCGCGCAGGCCAGAGTCATCAAAAAACAGCATTTCATAGGACGAGGGAGATTGTTTATTTAGGCTGAATGGATGTAGCTACGCACACGCCGCGCACCTTCGGATTGACGTCTTCCACCCGGAACTCTATCCTGTATTGCTGGTCCCGGTTGATGTTCAGTCCGTTCCTGGCCTCAGCAGAAACACAGACGGGAATGATGCACTCACGCCCGGAGGCGTCTTTGTACAAGAAGGCAATAAGCTCGGACTCGCCGCGCGGAAAACGGTCAATCACCGTTCCGTCCAGTGCATAGTTGTTATTGGAAAGCTGGGAGGCGTTCGCCGCCAGAATATCCAGAGGTATATCCGACCCGGCCTGAGGCTTCTCCCCGGCTCGGAACATGACAATCCCCACAATAACGGCCAGCACAAAAACCGCCGCCCCGACCGTCAAAACCAGTGCGGATGATGAGGAATTTTTCTTTTTTGCTGCACGCCGTCTCGACATAATTTTTGATGGAAGAAGTATATAACGGACTTCCCGCAAATGCACGCATTAAATTAAAGCTCCCAGCGCGAACGGCGGATTCCCGCGTAGGCGGCCGCAATGCCGCACGCAACATGCACGCCCAGAACAATATAACAAACCAGGGAGGGCGTCAGGTCCGTATCCAGCACATTCTTGACGGCGTGATATACGTCGTCCTTCAGGGCGGAGATGCTGCCGGACCACGCCCAATACGCGGAAATGAAGGGCCGTATGAAATCCTCCACATATTCCGGAAGCGCCAGCACCGCTCCGGAGAGAGGAAGCTGGAAACCCACCAGATAAATGCTCAGCAGGGAAGCCTGGTCCGCACTCCGGGCCAGGGCGGAAATGCCCAGGCATACAAAAGTCATGGCGGCGTTCGCCAAAATCAGGAACAGCAGATGCGTCAGGCCGCCGCCACGGTCCCAGAAAAAATCCACAAAGGCAAACATCCAGACGGATTGCACCAGCACCAGGACGCTCAGATAGGACAGCTTGCTCGCCAGGTAGGCGGAAGGCCTCATGCCCGCATACTTTTCCTTTTCCATGACGGCGCGTTCGCCGGCCACCTCGCGGGCGGCATTGTTGGACCCCATCAGCCCCAGCAGAATCACCTCAAACATGATGATGCCGGAGACGGCGGATCCCGTCTTCATGTTCAGCTGCTGGGCTTCCATATCCTTCTGGACAGTCTGGACATCCTGCGTGGCGGAAAGCCCCACGATTTGCCCGGAGCCCTTGTCCGTAAACATGGCTACCAGCACGGGAAACAGCAGCACCATGACCAATTGAAGAACCAACTGGGAACGGTCGCGGAAAAAGATGCGCCAGCGCCGCCCCAGCAGGCAAAAGAACTGGGTGAAAAATCCGGGAACTTCCGGAATGTTTTCCTCCACGGCCTTTTCCCGTTCCGTTCCGGATTCTCCGGAGGCCCCCTCCTTCTCCGCCTCCGCAAGACGGACGGCATCCGGATCCGGCAGTTCCCCGGAAAGAATTTTCTTTTCCCTTTCCTGTTCCAGACGGGAATAATAGGAATCCCGGTGCTTGCTCCAGGACCGGCTCCAGGAAGGGCCTTCACGATCCTGGAGCTTCGGGTAAATCTCCTCCAGCGAGGAAACGCCGAAGTAATGCAGCATGGTTTTCGGCGAACCGTGGTAAGCCACGCAGCCCTGGTGCATGACCAGGATGGAATCATACCTGTCCAGATGGGAAAGGCTGTGCGTGACGGAAATGACGATGCGGCCTTCCGAACGGGAGATTTCATGCAGGAGGAACACGATATCGTGTTCCGACCTGGGATCCAGTCCGGACGTCACCTCATCGCAAATCAGCAGCCGGGGATTGGATACCAGTTCCATGGCCAGCGCCAGTCGCCTTTTCTGGCCGCCGGAAAGAATTTTCACATCCCGGTCCGTAATCCCCTCCATTCCCGTTACCTCCAGGGCATTGTCAATGCTGTCGTCCAAATCGTCCACGGAATTGAACCGGCAACGGAGCCTGGCGGCGCTCTCCACATTCTCATCCACGCTCAGCTGGTCATAGGCAATGCTGAACTGGGGAACGAACCCGATTTCCGAAGGTTCAAAGTCTTCTTCAGCCAAATCATGGCCATTCCAGAAAAAACGCCCGCCCGTTTCCGCAATCATGCCCGCAATCGCCTTCAATAAGGTCGTCTTTCCGCAGCCGGAAGGACCAACGACCGCCATAAAATGACCGCGAGGGACATTAAAACTGACATTGTCCAATAATTTCAAAGGACCATCCGGTGTTTCTATCTCATACGTAATGCCGTTCGCCTGCAACATGGTTCTTTTACTTTAACGTATCAACTTCCGCATCATCAAGGAAAATCGGGCATTTGCACTCTATCCCGCCGGAAACGGAGAACATGCTCTCCGGGAACCTTCCCCGCCAGCCGCGGGAACGCTCCCGCGGTCAGGCTCCTCCTGCCCCCGCTCATTTCGGCATCCCCCGCGGCCGTATCCGTGCCGCAAGCCGGGCTGCACGGAATTCCCCCGAAAAACCGGATGGACAGACACAGCCCTCCCGAAAGGGAAGTTTGAAGCCTCCGGGAGCGTTTATTTCATCATCTTCCACACCGCCAGCCGTTTTTAAAACGGAAAATCCGCATCCCCCACCGGATCCACAGCTTTGTCCTCAAACTTTTTAACAGCTTTCTGCTGGGGATTTACGGCACGGACCACCAGCGCCCGGGGGGGCATTTCCCGCCGCCTTCCGAACTCGCATTTTTCCTCGCACAGATCGCAGGAGTTCCGGCGTTCGCGTTCCTCAGGCCGTTCCGCGGTAACGGGACAGGCGTGTTCGCACGCGCCGCAGCCGATGCACAGGGAAGGATCCAGCCTGGGCAGGCGGTGCTCCTGGCCGTCACGCCCGATATAGGGCACCGTGTAAAGGGCCTTGGTGGGGCAATGCTCCGTACAGGCTCCGCAATCCATGTCCTCCCGGGCAACCAGGCAGCGGCAAACGTAAAACCGGGCCACGGCAATGCGCGTAGTATCTTTTGTTATTCCCTCAGTATCCCTTTCCGCGGTAACAGGCATCCTGCGTATGGCCCCCGTGGGGCAGACTTCCGCACAGCGGTGGCAATCATAAAGGCAATATTTGGTGGCAAAATCCATCCGGGGTTTCATGAATCCCTTCAGGCCAAGCTGCAGGTATGAGGGCTGAAGCACATGGGTGGGACAGTTGGCAACGCACATCTGGCAGCCGGTGCAGATATCCAGAAAACGTTCCAGGGAACCGGCTCCGGGAGGAAGAACGCACTGGGTAGGGTCCAGCTTCCGGGCGGCATCTCCCCGGCATCCGGAAAAGGCGGCCGCAGCCAGCCCGACCGCAGTAGCCTCCAGGAACTGGCGGCGGGAACTCCCGGCAATGGAGGGAACCGCGGCGGAAGAAGAGGGAGCGGAAGCCGGGGGAACCTTCTTTTTTTGGGCCGGAATCTGTTGGCGGACCCTGGTAAACCAGCGGTAGCGTATTCCTCCCTCACTGCAGGAGCGCACGCAATCGTAGCACGCCACGCAACGTGAGGAGTCTATTTTGTATTCCTTCAGGTTCAGGCATTGCGCCTTGCAGGATTTGACGCATTTGCCGCATTTTTTGCAGGAGGCGGGATCAAAGCCCAGCCGGAAAAGGGAGATACGGGAAAGCAACCCAAGGAACGTGCCGACGGGGCATACCGTATTGCAATACAGGCGCCCCTTCCAGGCGCTCATGACGGCCACCAGGCCGAGCATGCCGGCGGAGGCCAGCAATACCGGGAAAGCCGCGGGGAAATAATCCATTTGAACCAGGTCCGCAGAAGAACTGTCCGCCGCCAGCAGGTTATTGCTCCAAATGGCGGCCGGCCATGCCAGCACATACATGATGCGCCCGAAAATGCTGTAAGGGTCCAGCCAATTCAGAGACAGACCGGCCAGCCCCGTCACGCAGCAGGCGGCCAGCAATGCCAGCACCCCATACCGCATCCACGGCACAGGCCGGGAGAATTTCAGGAAACGCTTCGGCGCCAGCCAGCGGCGGATTCTGAAAACAATATCCTGGAGAATCCCCAGCGGGCAGATGAAGGAACAGTATACGCGGCCGAACAGCAGCGTAAGCAGCAGCAAAACCCCCAGAATCACGGCGGAAACGGCGGCCCCGCTCAAGGTCCCCAGCACGGACGGCACCAATTGCCACCGCGCCAGGGAAAAGGAATCTTCCACCCCCTCTCCGCCCCCCGTCATGTTCGGCACGTTCCACGCGGGAATGTGGTGCAGAAAAGCGTATGCAATCCCAATAAAGAAAATGACGGCCACCGTCACGCGGAGCCACTTCAGAGGACTGACGAGAAAGGCTTTGATGACTGACATATTTATCATAAACCCGCCGGAGGCGGAAAGTTGGCCCTCCACCGCGTCATCCGCAGACGGGAGAAGGAGCCGCCGCGTCAGGCCATGCTGATACGGCGGATATGAAGCCTGGAAAGGTCGGCGACGCCCAGCCCCATTTCCTCCCCAAGCTGCACATGGCGAATTTTTCCGGTCTTGTTCAGCAGGGCGGCGCCCGCAGCGTCAATGGCCACGATGTCACGGGAAGCCAGAAGGGTTTTGCGCTCCACCAGATCATTCGTATCCTTCCCCACGGGGCCATTGCGCACCATGGGCATGTAAGCGTCCAGCACGCACAGGTCCGGCTTGCGGAAATACACGGCATCCGCGATGCACTGGTGCAGGTCGTTCTTATGCATGGCCCCGCGGTCCCAGACGGTGCCCATGACATTCTTCATGCAGGCGGTCATCTCGGAACCGCTGTGGTGCTTGAGGGGCGGGCAGGTGATGTAAACATCCGCCTCCAGCACGGCCTTATGCACCTTGGCGGAGGTGAATTTCCGGGCTTTCGGGTTTTCCGTCTGCACGTACTGGCTCTCATTGCCGCCGTCCACCATTACGCCGCCGGCCTTCTCTACGGCCTCTTTCACGCCGCTGCCCTCATAGGCGCCGTTGTGGCAGCAGTGGTCAAACACCCTTACTTCCTTCGCTCCGGCCTGCCTGCACAGCTCCACCAGCGTGGCGACGGTTTCAGGATGTGTGTTGGCGCCGAATTCCGGAGCCTTGTTCCAGCCGATGTTCGGCTTGATTACGACGGTCTGGCCCGGCTTGACGAAGGCCTGCATGCCGCCCAGCGTCTCCACGGCCTTCCTGACCATCTCCGCACGGGTGCCGTTGCGGACGGCCACCAGATCCGGAATGCCGGAAGCCGCCGGAGCTCCGGCCTCCTGGGCGAACAGGGAATCCATGTCCGATATGGCCGCCAGCGCCCCTGCGGCGGCAGTCCTTTTCAAAAAAGTGCGTCTGTCAGTCATCTTCATGCCAACGTCTGTGGTTTATCCCCGCATGCGGGAACACGCAGAAGGTTTTATGCCTCTTCCTAACACATGCCCTGCCAAAAAACAACCTGTCATTCTTCCCGCACCGGAATTTCATAAACGAATTGTCATACAGGCAGAGCTTCTGTACAACCCGGTCATGAAATGTTCCCTGCTCAGCCGCCCCATGACCTGCGCTCATGACTGGATCAGCCGTGTCGTCTTCCCCGGGGACGCAGTCGTGGACGCCACGGCGGGCAACGGGCATGATACGGTTTTCCTGGCCCGGCTGGCTGGCCCTTCCGGCCAGGTGCACGCCTTTGACGTGCAGGAAGAAGCCATCCGCGCCACCAGGGAGCGTCTGGAGAAGGAAGGGCTGCTCACCCCTTCCGTCCGGCTCCATCTTGCCAGCCATGACCGCCTGGCGGAACTGGTCAGAAGCCCCGTGAAGGCCATCGTCTTCAACCTGGGCTATCTGCCGGGCGGGGACAAAAAAACGGTCACCAGGACGGAATGCACCCTGGCCGCGCTGGAACAGGCCGCCGCCCTCATTGCCCCGAACGGGCTTCTCAGCGTCATGTGCTATCCCGGCCACGAAGGAGGAAAGGAAGAAGCGGAAGCCGTGGAAGCCTTCCTGTCCCGCCTGCCCCATCATTCCTGGCGCGCCGGCAAATACCAGCTCCTGAACACCGGAACACCGGCACCCTTCCAGATATGCGCCTTCAGGCTGGACTGACCTCCCCCCCCGCCAGGCGCCCGGGAAAAACCTCAGGCCCGGCGTTCCTTCATCCACTCCACCACCTGCGCCAGAGCGCGGGCGCGGTGCGACATGGAATTTTTCACTTCCATGGGAAGCTGGGCGAAACTCCGGTCATACCCTTCCGGGACAAACAGCGGATCATAGCCGAACCCTCCTTCTCCGGCCGGCTCCGTCAACATGTAGCCTTCCACGGAACCGGAAAACTCCGCCAGCACGCGGCCGTTCCCGGCAAGCACCATGACGCAGCGGAACCGCGCGGAAGGCCTGTCCCCCGGCTTCACGCCGGCGCGCCGCAGTTCCTCCATCATGCGGAGGTTATTCCGCGCATGGTTCCCTTCCTCCCCGCCGAAGGAGGAGGACCAGACTCCGGGGCGCCCGTCCAGCACATCCACCTCCAGCCCGGAATCATCCGCCAGCAGGACGCCGGGGATGCATTTGGAAGCGGAAAGCGCCTTGAGCGTGGCGTTCTCCGTAAACGTGACTCCCGTTTCATCCACGGGCGGAGCCTGGGGATAGTCGGAAAGATCCTTCACTTCCCATTTCCCGGCCAGCATGGCGCGGATTTCCCCGGTCTTGTGGGCGTTGCGCGTGGCAACCACCAGCAGCGGCAATTCCTGTTCCATAATCATCAATCTTTTACAGTTGAAAATCATCTGAAAGACCGCGCTCAGCAGTCAATCTCCAGGCTGACGGGGCAATGGTCGGACCCCGTCACATCCGGATGGATGGCGGCATCCTTCACCCTGGAAGCCAGCGGATTGGAAACGCAGAAATAGTCAATGCGCCATCCGATATTCCGGGCGCGGGCGCCCGCGCGGTAGGACCACCAGCTGTACCAGCCCGGCTCCTCCGGATGCAGGGCGCGGAACGTATCCGTAAAACCGGCCTCAAGCAGCAGCGTGAACCCGGCGCGCTCCTGGTCGCTGAACCCGGCGGAAAAACGGTTCTCTTTGGGACGTGCAATGTCAATCTCCTCATGGGCCACGTTCAAGTCTCCGCAGAAAACGACCGGCTTGGTTTCCGCCAGTCCCGCCACATACTCGCGGAACGCGGCGTCCCACTGCTCCCGGTACGGAAGGCGCACCAGTTCATTCTGTGAATTGGGCGTATAGCAGTTGACCAGGTAAAACCCCTCGAATTCCATCGTGCAGACGCGCCCTTCCCGGTCATGCTCCGGCCAGCCGATTCCGACGGACGTGGAAAGAGGCCGCACCCGGCTGAGGATCAGCACGCCGGAATAGCCGGCCTTCTCCGCCGGATTCCAGAGCTGGTGCGGCCAGGAGGAAATCCACAGGTCTTTCACCTGTTCCGGACGCGCCTTGATCTCCTGAAGGCAGAGGACGTCCGGCTCCAGGGCATCCACGGCGTCCGCCATTCCCTTGCCCAGAACCGCCCGCAATCCGTTCACGTTCCATGAGACGAGTTTCATGCGCGCATACTTCCCGTTTTTGACGGGTCCGTCAAGCCCTCAAACACCGTTGTCCCGCCCCCTCCCGGAGGGCTCCGGAAAATTCTTCTTCCGGAATCATCCCCAGTCTTTTGCATGCCGCATAGAACAAGCGTTTTTTCTTGCCAGAACCTCCCCCTCGTGCTTACTTAGATAGGCAAACACCCCGAGAGGCACTCGAGAGTGGGTCTGTCGACCCGCTCTTTTTTGTCTATCCATCACACTCCTCCACACTCATGACAAACGATATTAAAGCTTTGATTGACTACTACGAGAGGGAAAAAGGGCTCTCCCGTGAAAAAATTCTCCTCGCTCTGGAGTCCGCCTTTCTCTCCGCCTACCGCAAAATGGTTCCCGGTTCCGGCAGCATCAACTACCTGAGGGCCGAAATCAACGTGGACAAGGGCAAGGTGCGTATTTTTGCGGACCTGGAAGTGGTGCCGGATGAAGAATATTCCGACAAATTCAACCAGATCCCCCTTTCCCTGGCCGTCAAGCTGGACAAAAACGCCGTGCTTCACGACCTGCTCCCCACCAACATCACGCCCAAGGGCTTCGGCCGCATCGCGGTGCAGACCGCCCGCCAGACCATGCTCCAGAAACTGCTGGATGCGGAAAAGGAAATGCTCTACGACGAGTTCAAGGACCGCGCCGGAGATCTGGTAACGGGCACCATCCGCCGTTTTGAAAAGGGGGATATTTTTGTGGACCTCGGCAAATTCGAAGGCGTCATGACCTCCCGCGAACGCGTGCCGAATGAAGACTACAGCGTCGGCGACCGCATGCGCTTCTACGTGGTGGAAGTGCGCACGGAAGCACGCGGCCCGGAAGTCATCCTTTCCCGCAGCCATCCGAACCTGGTGCGCCGCCTCTTTGAATCGGAAGTGGTGGAAATAGGCGACCAGACCGTGGAAATCCACGGCATCGCCCGCGAAGCCGGCTACCGCACCAAAGTGGCCGTCATCAGCCATGACGACAAAGTAGATCCGGTAGGGGCATGCGTAGGCATGCGCGGCGCCCGCGTCAAAAACATCGTCCGGGAGCTCAACAATGAAAAAGTGGACATCCTGGAATGGACGGAAGACCCCGTCACCTTCGTCCGGGAAGCTCTCAGCCCCGTGGAACCGCGGGAAATCACCGTGGACGAGGAAGCCAGAAAAATCTTCGTTATCGTCCAGGACGACAAAGACCTCTCCAAGGCCATCGGCCGCAGGGGCCAGAATGCCCGCCTCACCTCCCGCCTGATGGGCTGGGATGTCCAGGTGCGCGTCTTTGACGTCCAGGAAGCGGAAAAACGCCAGAGCCAGGCTGCGGCCGAAGAAGTCATGCGCCAATGCCAGGCTGCGGCCAAAACCCTCAGCGAACAATTGGAAATCCCGGAAGAAACCGCCATGGGCCTGGTGACCATGGGCGGAACGGACCTGGTAGCCCTCACCGGATTTGAAGCTTCCGACATCGCGGAAAGCATGGGCATTCCCGCAGAGGAAGCCGCCCAAATTCTGAACAAGGCACGGGACCTTATCTCCCAATAACCGTTGAGCGCGGCGCTCAACATCTAACAACCTTAAATCAAGATGCCTAATAAACAAGAAGAGAAAGAACCCAAAAAGGAAGTATTGGATCTGATCGGCGGATCTTCCAAAAAGAAACGCGCACCCCAGCCGGCCCCCGCACCGGCGCCCTCCCGCCCTGCTCCAGTCAAGAAAGAAGCTCTCGACTTGCTTTCCGGCAACAAGAAAAAAGCGTCGCGCGCCGCTGACGCCGCTCCGGCGCCCGCCGCTGCCCCGGCCGCCGCAGAACCCGCCGCGCCCGCACCCCAGGAAGAACCCTCCGCAGACGATAAAATCATCAACCTCAAGCCGCCCGTTTCCGTTTCCGAGCTGGCGGGCATGCTGAAAGCCAAGCCCTTCCAAATCATCAAGGATCTGATGGGCATGGGCATCTTCGCCAACCCGAACACGCCGCTGGATGCGGACGCCGTCAGTTCCATCTGCGACCTCCACGGCTACACATTCGCCCGTGAAAAACGGGAAAAGGGCGGCGGCGTGAAAGCCCAGCAGGAACCCGTCAAGGAACCGGAACCCGTGCCGGTGGTGGAAGAACCCAAAGCCACCCTCATCACGCGCACGCCCATCATCACCGTCATGGGCCATGTGGACCACGGCAAAACATCCCTGCTGGACTACATCCGCAAAACGCGCGTGGCCAAGGGGGAAGCCGGAGGCATTACCCAGCACATCGGCGCCTATACGGTTGACTACAACGGCAGCACGCTCACCTTCCTGGATACGCCGGGCCATGCCATCTTCACGGAAATGCGCGCCCGCGGCGCGGACGTCACGGACATCGTGGTTCTGGTGGTGGCCGCCAATGACGGCATCATGCCCCAGACGCGGGAAGCCATCGCCCACTCCAAGGCAGCCGGCAAAACCATCATCGTCGCCATCAACAAATGCGACCTTCCGGCCGCAGACCCCGTCAAGACCAAGAGCGGCCTGATGGAAGAAGGGCTGGTTCCCACGGACTTCGGAGGCGATGTGGAATGCGTGGAAGTCTCCGCCCTGACCGGGGCCGGCATTGACGACCTTCTCGGCCTTCTCGTCCTCCAGTCAGAAGTGCTGGAACTCCAGGCCAACCCCAAGGCCAACTGCCGCGCCTCCATCATCGAGGCCCGCGTGGAACCCGGCACGGGCAGCTCCGCCACGGCCATCGTGGAAAGCGGCACCATCCGCGTCGGGATGCCCTTCATCTGCGGCCCTTACGCCGGCAAGGTGCGCGCCCTGGTCAACGACCACGGCGAACGCGTCAAAAAGGTAGGACCCGGCATGCCCGTGGAAATCACCGGCTTCTCTGAAACCCCGAACGTGGGGGACGAACTGGTGGAAATGGAAAACGAACGCGCCGCCAAAAAGCTTGGGGAAGAACGCCAGGAGGAACTGCGCAAGCAGCGCCTGGCCCAGCCCCGCAAGGCACGCATGGAAGAACTGCTCGCCATGATGGGGGACGGCACCCAGAAAGCCCAGCTCAAAATACTCCTGAAGGGGGATGTGCAGGGTTCCGTGGAAGCCATCAGGAAAGCTGTTCTGGACATCCAGTCGGACAAAGTGGAATGCGTCTTCCTGAACGCCTCCGCCGGCCCCATCTCGGAATCGGACGTTCTGCTGGCCTCCTCCTCGGACGCCGTCATCCTGGGCTTCAACGTCAAGGTGGAAGCCAACGCCGTCAAACTGCTCAAGCGGGAAGGCGTGCAGGTAAAACTGTATTCCATCGTTTACGAACTCATTGACCAGGTGCGGGATGCTATGCTGGGCCTTCTGGAACCGGAAACGCGCGAAACCATCATCGGCCACGCCAAAGTGCTTCAGGTCTTCAAGCTCAACAAGGGCCGTGCGGCAGGCTGCATGGTGGAGGACGGGAAAATCCTCCGCAGCTGCGAGGCGCGCGTCATCCGCGACAAGACGCCCGTCTTTGACGGTAAAATGTCCACCCTCCGCCGCTTCCAGGATGAAGTGGAAGAAGTCAAGGCAGGTCTGGAATGCGGCATCCGCCTCGGAGACTTCAACGAATACGAAACGGGCGACATCATCGAATGCTACACGCTGGAAAAAATCCAGCAAACGCTGTAACCCCCAACAAAAATCATCCAACAGGGACGGAGCTCCTTGCACGCTCCTCCGGGCGTCCGGGAAACCTCCGTCCCTGTCCTTTCCCTTATTCCCCCTTCTCCGATTGAACCAATCGGTCCCTTCATCACTCTATCCCTTCATATGAGCAGACGCACTGACAAGGTAAACGAACTCCTGCGCCGGGAAATAGGCACCACCATTCAGCGGGATTTTGAATTTCCCGGAACAATCGTCACCGTGATTGAAGTGGAAGTGACGGACGATCTGAAAGAGGGGAAAGTATGGGTGGGCGTCGTAGGGAAAATGGCTCCCTCCCAGGTGCTGGAAAAACTGAACTCCCGTCACGGCCTTATCCAGTCCGCCGTGGCCAGGCGCGTGGTGCTGCGCAATACGCCGCGCCTGACCTTCCGTCTGGACGACTCCGCCCAGCGCGGCGTTGACCTGGTCAACCTTCTGGAAGACATTGACAAGAACCTGCCCAAAGCCCCCCCTGCCGATGCGGAAAATGACGGGGAGTAATATTCTTCCCCTGGCTAAGGCACGGTGTCCCCGGCCGTACCGCGCTGGATGCGCCGGGACAGCGGAGGGCCGGAACACGCAGAATCACGCTTCCGGAAAAAATCCGTAACGGGAGGCAGCAGGGCCGGAAGGTCCCTGTTCCCGTAAGGAATCATCATCGGGAAACGGAAAGAGAAACCGGTGATTCCCTATCTCGTCACCTTTAATCTCAGAAACCGGCGCTCCGGAGAGCCTTTTCCCAGCGCGACCGTATCGCGGAATTCCCCGCAGGCCCCGTCCGGAGTGACGGCCCCTTCGTCAGCCCATTCCTCCAGGTCGGAAGAACTTTCCACATGGAACGTCACATCCGTCGCCTCCGGATTCACAGGCCAGGAAAGCACGAGGTATTTCCCGCCCGCTTCCTCGCGGACAGCCAGCTTCGTCACGCTCCCGCAGGGCTGGTTGGGATCCATGCCCGTAGCATATTTCATCAGATTGGAAATTCCGTCTCCGGCGGGGCAGGCATCCGGGGCCATTTGCTCATCCGGCGTCCCATCCGCAAAATGGTCCTGCTTCCACTTGTCGTACCCTGCCGGGGCAGGAGCAGCTTCCTGGCGCAGCGTGAATGTCCTCTGCTCCCCGCCGCATACGACGGTGACAACGGCTTCCCGCTCCGTTTGCAGCCCGTTTGCTTCCACGGCAATATCCAGCACTGAGGTTCCGGAACCGGAAACGGGGGAAACCGTAACCCATGGCTGGTCGCAGGAAACTGTCCAGGGAAGATGCGTCTGCACGGTCAGCCCCGTACCGGAGGCGGCGCATCCTACCGTTTCCTCCGTCTTTTCCAGATTGAAGGGATTCACGTATTCATAGGAAAACGCGCTGGCGGGAACGGGTTCCCTGCCGCTGGTTTCCGGCCCCTCCCATTGCAGGGAAAGGGAGGAGGAAGCCGCCTTCCCCACATAGCCGATGCGGATGGGATGCAACCCCGCGGTAAGCTTCACCGTCTGAACGGCATTGGGCTGCACATCGCCGGAAACGCCTTCCCGCGCGTTGGAGGCAGCCTGCGTTCCGGGAGTATAGGCATAATCCGCATCAATGAGCTGCATATCGTGCAAATGGACAAAAGCCCTGGAGCCTTCATTGGAATCCGTCTGAAGGTAAAATTGATATTCCCCGGTGACAGGCACCCTGAGATAGCCCGTCAATTCCACCCCCTTCTGACCGGAAAGCCCCGCCTTGACGCTGAGCACGTCGGAAACATCCGTCGCACCCGTAGAACAGGGCCCCTCCTCCAGCTGCCGGAAATCCGGCACCCAGTCAAAAGAGCGGTTCCACGCACGCCAGCGCAGCCTTCCCTCCCGCAGGCCAGCGGGGGCGGAAACGGGCGCGATATAACCGGCGTCAAAACTGGTGGAGGCAATGGGGGAGGAACGGCGGGAGCGCAGCGCCTGCGCCTTCATCTTCTCCTGCAGGTCCGGACGGGATGCCGCCAGATTCGCCGCTTCCTGCGGGTCTTTTTCCGTATCGTAGATTTCAAAATCCGTAGCGGGGGCGGCATTCCCCATCCGAATCCCCTTGAAGCCGTCCACAAACATAATCTGCTGCTGCTGCCGCCCTCTCCCCCTGTGTTGCTGGAGGAAATCGCTGTAATTCGGAGTGCTCCCGCTATAGGCATATTCCGCATAAATAACGCCCGTTTTCTGGCGTTCCGGCACCCCTGCCAGCGTGGGCAGCAGGGAAACGCCGTCACAACGGGACGGCACGGGCACTCCGGCCGCGTCCGCAAAAGTAGCCATCCAGTCCTGGAACTGGCTGGCATTCAAACTGATTCCGCTGGGAACCACACCGGGCCAGCGTACCACGGCCGGCACACGCATGCCGCCTTCCCAGCAATCGCGCTTAATGCCGTCCATCATCCCGTAGCTCATGAAATACGCGGGATCCTGCGCGCCGTTGCCGTAATTGCCGGAACCGGGTTCATTGTGGGGGCCGTTGTCGGACGTGAAGACAATCATCGTATTGTCATCAATGCCCAAATCCTTAAGCAGCTGGATCATGTCCTTCAGGACGTCATCCACCCGGCGAATCATCGTGGCGTGGCGGGATTCCGTTCTTCCAAAAACCTCATGTTCCGGGTAGATATAGGTATCCGGAGAAAAATCCCCCTCCACCCCCGACCATCCGTCCGCAGCGGTATTGCAGGCTTCATAGCCGTCTTTTTTCTCCCACTGGAGGCCGCCGTCCCTTCCCAGCCCCGCCGGATAGGCACAGGCGGGAGCGGACAGACTGCCGTGGGGAGCCGGGAAAGCCAGATACAGGAAGAAAGGCCGGGAAGGAGTTTTCTCATGGTGGTCCACAATCCACTGTTTGGCGCGGGCCCCGAACAAATCCGTATCATAGGCGGTGCCCGGAACTTTCGCGCTGACGCTCTCCCACGCCGGAGCCGCGGCCTGGTCATTATATTCGTAAATATCCTGGGAACCCGCCGTCAAATAATGGTAATGCCCCGCCAAATGCTTGATGATTCCGTAAAAATAATCAAACCCGCGCATGTGGGGAGCCGCGGTCAGAGCCTTGCCGCTCTGTCCGCCTCCGCCCACGCCCCATTTCCCGATGGCCGCCGTATGGTAACCCGCGCTTTTCAGCAGCGTTCCCAGCGTATGGGAATTCTCGATAGGGTAATCAAACGTATTGTTGCGCACCACCCGGGAATGCCCCTGGTGAACGCCCAGCAGCAGGGAAGCGCGGGCCGGAGCGCATACCGGAGCCGCACTGTAATGGCGCCTCAGCTGCATGCCCTCCGCCGCCATCGTGTCCAGCGTAGGCGTCTTGAATTCATTCCTGCGGGTCACCTGCCTGCCGTTTTTATCCTGCTGCGTCCAGTTGACGCTCATATCCCCCCAGCCCATGTCATCCACCAGGACAAAAATAATGTTGGGCCTGGCTCCGGAAACATGCGCCGGCATGTCCGGCTTTTCCGCTACATCCGTCTGCAGCGTCAGCCAGCCGGATGCGGCATCATAATTCCATGAAACCGCCCCTTCAGGCAGTTCCTTTACGGTGACGGGGACGCCCATATCCGGCCGGAACTGCACGCCCAGCGTATGCCTGCCCGGCCATTCGGAAATCAAATCCTCAAAGGAGGAATCAAACAAAACCACATATTCCCTTGCCTGCTGGGCAGGGGTTTCCGGCCGGACGGCGGAGTTTTGCGGCACGCCGTCCAGCGTAGCCACATGGAGACGCCCCAGCGTCAGGGATGAACTGGGCAGGGAAATATCCCCATCCACAGTCAGGGTGCCTCCCGGCGCATAAGTAATCGTTCCTGAAAAGGCGCCGCTGCCGCCCAGCGCGCAGCTGCCCTGCACCACCAGGTCCACCGCCGGTATTTCTCCGTCAAAATGCATGGAGGAGTTATTCAGCGTTATCGTCACATTGCTGCCTACGCTCCGGATTTCCCCCGCCTTGACATTCCTGTCCGTATAAGTGACCCGGGCATCATCCAGAAGCGTCTGCCGCAGCGTTCCCTTATCCCCGGTAATGCCGGAAGAGCCGGAAAGAATCACGTTGCCGTCCACACCCGCCTCCGTCAGGTCCAGCGTGGAATTTTCCAGCGCCAACTCCGTGTCCGCGCCAATGTTCCATTGTCCGGACGCCTTGGCCTCCGTTCCGGAAAAAGTCACGGACGCGTTTTCCCGCGTCACCAGGGCCCCCTGGTACAAAGACATGCCTTCCAGGCGGGCAGCGTCTTCCACCGTCACCGTATTGCCCATGCCCCGGTCCGCCAGATCCAGCGTCGGAATTCCCTTTCCGGCGTTCAGCACAAAACCGATGAGGCCGGAAATATTGTTCAGCAGCATCCCTTCCCCGATGCGCACGGCGCCTCCGCCCGTCACTGTCACGCGCCGCGGAACATCGCCTTCCGAAGTCAGGGAATACAATCCCCCGGACGGAGCGTCATCGTCATGCCCCACATACAGGCTGCGCCCTTCAGCCACATGCCACTCCTGGTCCGCGGCTACGCGCAGCTGGGCGACCCCGAAATCCGCAGAATAACCGCCTTCTCCGGCATTTTCCACGGTAATGCCGCCCTCCTCCACGCGCAAATATACATCCTTGTTCGTGTTTTTAATGAACAATGGGATTTTGCCTTCCGGCTGGCTGTTAAGCCCCTCAATCCTGACGCCCTTCAAATAGCGGCCCCCCGCGCCCAATCCGCCGACATCCGTCCTTCCCGCGGAATCCGTTCCATTGGTTACCATCCAATGTTCATAGGCGGAAGCGGCGGCCCCTGGCGCGGAAGAGGCGGCAACGCCTCCGACACTCCAGTTGGACAGGGAACCCCACTGGTAATCGGCACCCCTCCAGACATATTCAACATCGGCATATCCGGCTGGAGCAAGGAACAGAAGAAAAAAGAGGAGAACGGTAAAAAAACGGTGCGGGAACATGGCTGGCTGGCGAAACGATGACCCGGAGGACATCACGCCGAAGAACGGACTGCCTGGGGAATCATACCGGTTATTGATATTAAATGTTAAAAAATGCCGAATTTTGTTGGCTGAAAATGAACAAGCCGCCAGTTTCAAAGAAAAAACGGACGGCTTGAACAAGTGTATCAGGGACATGGGCTTCAACGTCTGCGGCGGCGCATCATTAGTGCAGCCATGCCCAGAATACTGAGAGAGGCGGTCGCCGGTTCAGGGATCGTATTCAGTTCAATGGCGCCCAATCCGACAAAGTAACCCTGCGTTTCCTGTCCCCTGTTCAGGGAAAGCTCAAGGGTATAAGTATTGCCGGCAGACAGGGTTACTGCCTGGTTCAGCGTTCCTTCCTCATGGATGCCGGAAGACCCTCCGAGTTGCCCCAGCGTTCCCACGCTGGCCTGTTGGGAACCGCTGGCCGTGCCATCTTTCGTACCCAGATAAACCAGGTTGGAATTGCTGCAACTGGCCAAAACATCGTTCTCCAGCTTCAAATTAAAGGTATAAGCGCCTTGACGGTCTCCCTGCTGAACATTACCGTTTCCATTGAATGTAAAAAGATTCAGAGCTATGGAATCAATGGAGACGTCTTCCGTTACGGAAAAGGACAAAGAGACGCTCCACACATTCCCGTTGCCGACATTTATATTGGGACTCAAAAAGGAGTTAACGTAGTTGGAACCCGTCTTCTGGTTTGAAACCTCAGTGAATGTCTGACTGGTCAGGGAAGCTCCGGTGGTTTCAGGCTGGTAAAAGCTCGTTGTTGCTCGAGGATTTACCTGATAATCAAACACAATAGCCGAATGGGCGGAACCGGCAAGAGCAAGGATAGAGACAATGACAGAAAATGTTTTCTTCATAACTGAATGATGTTGAGTGGAAACAACTTTTTCCCTTTAGCGGATTGCCAATCCGAAGTCAACAATAAATAATAAAAAACAAGATGTTTAGGTGAATAAATGCGCAGGGATATTTTCAAATGAAGAGCTTCTTCCCTGAAGATTTCAAGTTGCCGTAAGACTAATGATGCCAAATTCCTATACATAAAAAAGGCTTTTTGGATTTCTCTTCCGGATTGGCAATCCGTTCCATATTTTTCCCTCTTTCAATAACGGCTTGCCAGAAGGCGGGAGAAAAGTTAAGTTCCATGAACGGACAGCCTGTCCATGAGATGGCTGGCCCTTTTTCCAACATGAACGGTTACTGCTATTTCATTCTGGGGATATTGGTCCTGGCGGCCGGTTATTTCACTTACGGACGGGTGCTGGAAAGGATTTTCCGTCCGGACGCCTCCCGGCAAACTCCCGCCGTGGCCTGTACGGACGGCGTGGATTATGTGGTCATGCCGCGCTGGCGCGTTTTTCTCATCCAGTTGCTGAACATTGCAGGGCTGGGCCCCATTTTCGGCGCCGTCATGGGCGTGCTGTATGGCCCGGCCGCACTCCTGTGGATCGTTTTCGGCTGCATTCTGGGCGGAATGGCGCACGACTACTTTTCCGGCATGATTTCCCTGCGGCACAAAGGGGAAAACCTGCCGGAAATCCTGGGGCGCTACCTGGGCAACCAGGCCCAGTGGATCAGCCGCGCCGTCTGCATCGTATTCAGCGTGCTGGTGGGCGTCGTCTTCGCCGTGGGGCCCGCCGCCATCCTGTCCCCCATGACGGGCTGGAGCGTTTCGGCATGGGTTTGGATGATCTTCGGCTACTACTTTCTGGCGACCATTCTTCCCATCCAGGCTATCATGGGAAAGGTCTATCCTCTTTTTTCGGTCGCCCTGATCATCATGGTCATGGGCATTCTGGGCGTGATGCTCCTGGCTCCCGTTGCGGATTCCATGCCGGCCTGGATGCACCTGCCCCGCATGGAAGTGCTTCCGGATCTGGACTTTTTCCATAACCGCCATCCGGCGGATTTCCCGCTTTTCCCCGTGATGTTCATCACCATCGCCTGCGGAGCCGTGAGCGGATTCCATGCCACACAGTCCCCGCTGATGGCGCGGTGCCTGAAAACGGAGCGGGAAGGGTTGCCCGTCTTTGGCGGGGCGATGATTACGGAAGGCATCATCGCCTTCATATGGGCCGCTGCCGCGCTGACCTTCTACGGCTCTCCGGAAGCCCTGGGAGCGGCTACCGCCAACGGAAAGGCTCCGGCGCTGGCCATCCAGACGATTTCCGAATCCTGGATGGGAAGCGTCGGTTCCATCCTGGTCATGATCGGCGTGGTCATCCTCCCCATCAGCACGGGGGACGGCGCCCTGCGGGTCACACGCCTGATGATTGCGGATAGTTTCAAGCTGAGCCAGGAACAGCTGAGCCGCCGCCTGATGATCGCCATCCCTCTCTTCGCTGCGGCCATTGCCGTCAGCAGCATGGACTACGCCGTCATCTGGCAGTACTTCGGCTGGGCCAACCAGCTGCTGGCCGCCGCCACGCTCTGGGCCGTTTCCATTTACCTGCGCAGCAAAAACCGCTGCTGCTGGCCGGCGGCGGCTCCCGCCGCCTTCCTGAGCCTGGTAGTATTCCAATATCTGTTCTCCAGCTCGGAAATGTGCGGTTTCAGTGAAGAAGCCTCCCTGATTGCCAGCGTCCTGCTGACCGCCGTCATCGGCGTGCTGTGCCTGTTCCGCGGCTCCGGCCTGGAAAAAGCGGAGGAGCCCAGCCTGTAACTTCATGAATTCCAGCGCCCATACGCCAGGACACGCCCGCAAAGTTCCATGGGGAGCTTTCTGGCGGCTCGTGCTGATTCAGGCGCAGAACTCCTTTAATGAAAAAGGGGCTCAATTCCTGCTGATTCCCCTGGGCGTCTGGCTGTACGGCGCAGAGGGGGACCTGGAATATCCGCTGGGGGCCATCATCGTGCTGCCCTTCATCCTGTTCTCCCCATTCGTCGGCTGGCTTTCGGACCGTTTCTGCAAGGCGCGCATCATCCAATTCATGGCCCTGCTCCAGATATGCGTGCTGGCGGGCATGTACTGGAGCCTGCACGTCCACAATCTGAACGGGGCCATCCTGTGGTTCTGCGTCTTTGCCGTGCAGGCCACCGTCTTCAGCCCGGCCAAAAAGGGAATCGTCAAGGACATCGTGGGGACCTCCCGCATGGGGTTCGCCAGCGGCATTGTGGAAATGGCTTCCATCCTCAGCCTGCTCATCGGCCAGATCGGCGTCTTCATCTGGTTCCGCTACCTGCTGGAGCCTTCCACGGATACCATCTGGCACCGCTGGCTGGGGGAGGGCTTCTTCCAGTGGTTTGACGCATGTCTGAAACCCTCCGGCACCAATGACGGATGGTATGCCGCCTCTTTCCCATGCCTGGTGTTTCTGCTCCTGGCCGTTCCGGTGGCGGCCTCCAGCTTCCGCCTGCCCCGGTACGCTCCCGGGGGGGACCGCCCCTTCTCCTGGTCCCTGTTTTACGAGCACTTCCATCAGCTGGGCAAGCTGTGGAAAAACCGCAATCTGCGCGTCAGCGAGATGGGCATCGGCTATTTCTGGTTCTTCGGCGGCACGGTCATGCTGATGACTATCCAGATGGCCAAGGAAATCTCCGGTGGCGGGGATGACTTCAGCTCCGTGGGAGCCGTGCTGATGGCCTGGATGAGCGGGGGAACGGTGCTGGGGGGCATCCTCGCCTCCGTGATTTGCCGCCGCCACATCCGGATGAATGTTTCCGTGGCGGGAGGCGTGCTGATGGCGGCGAGCTGCGCGGCCCTGGCCGCAGTCTCCATGACTTCCCCGGTCTTTAATGCCCTGCTGATGGCGGCGGGCATTTCCGCCGCCCTGTTCCTGGTGCCTCTGAATGCCTTTTTCCAGGACCGGGCGGACAATGACAAACGCGGGGACATGATTGCCGCCGGCAACCTGGTGGACTGCGCGCTCGGGTTGCTGGCCGTCGGGTTCCAATACGCCATGATGCTGGTCATCCCCCCCTCCTGGCAATTCGTCGTCATGGGAATCCTCAGCCTCTTCATGGCGTGGGCGGTCTTCCGTTTTTCCCGCGCGGCTTCCGGCTCAAGGTAGTCCTGGGCCGGCAACCGGGCGCCCATCCTTAAAAATCCTTCTTCAGAGAAAAACCTTCTACATTGGCGCGCCCCGCTCCATTCTCCCGTCAGGGCGCGCGATTTACTTGCAACCCTGCTTCTATTCGGGCAACATAGGGGGGGAAAACAAGAAGCCATGAAAAAATATCTCACCCTTCTGTTGTGTTCCTTGTGCGCCCTGGCGTGCTTCAGCGCCTCCGCGGAATCCACAGCCGGCCTCAAGGACGTCAATGTCGTCATCTCCACTACCAAAGGGGATATTGAACTGGCCCTTTACCCCTCCAAGGCGCCCGTCACCGTAGCCAACTTCCTGAACCTCGCCAGCAGAGGCTACTACAAGGGAATCACCTTCCACCGCGTGATTCCGAATTTCATGATTCAGGGCGGCGATCGCACCGGCACGGGCATGGGAGGCCCCGGCTACAGTTTTGAAGACGAGTTTTCCCCGGACCTCAGGCATGACGGCCCCGGCGTGCTTTCCATGGCGAACGCTGGCCCCGGCACCAACGGTTCCCAATTCTTCATCACCCATGTGGCCACGCCCCATCTGGACGGCCGCCATACGGTCTTCGGGAAGGTGCTGAAAGGGCAGGATGTCGTTAACTCCATTGTCCGGGGGGACAAAATCAAGGACATCCGCATTCTGGACAAGAACGCCGCGGCCGCCGTGCTGAAAGCGGAAGCCGCCCGCGTAGCCCGGTGGAACAAGGCCCTGGACGCCGCCAGATAACCGGGAATCTGCCAGCGTCATGAACGATCTCCGGCACACCGCCGCCCATTCCCGGTTTTCCGCAGGAAGCGGAGGCCAGGCGGGAAGACGCGGACGAACGGAGAAAAACGACGATAAACATCCATCCAACAACCATTCATTTTTATGAAGACACTCATTAAAAACGCACGCATTATCTCCCCCGGCATCGATATGCCCGGGGCTGCCGTGGAAATGGAAGGCAAAACCATTACCGCCGTCTATCCCGCCGGGAGCGAACTTCCCGCCGCAGACAAGGTCGTGGATGCGGAAGGCCGCATGCTCCTTCCCGGCTTCATTGACATCCACAGCCACGGCGCCGGCGGCTGCGACACCTGCGACGCCAAGCTGGAAAGCCTCCGCACCATTGCGGAATGCAAAATGAAGGAAGGCGTCACTTCCTGGCTGCCGACCACCCTCACCCTGTCCCCCAAGGTGCTGGAAGACGTATGCGCCTCCGTGGCGGAATACATGAAGAACCAGGAATTCGCCAAAACGCCCGGCGTCCACCTGGAAGGGCCGTTCATCAACCCCAAATGCTGCGGCGCGCAGAACCCCGCCTTTGTCCGCCAGCCGGACTATGATGAAGTGGCCAACCTGAACTCCATTGCCAGGGTGCTGCTGGTCTCCCTGGCGCCGGAAATGCCCGGAGCCATTGAATTCATTGAGAAAGCCACGGCCAACGGCATCCGCTGCTCCGCCGGGCACAGCGCCGCCACCCATGAGGATTTCAACAGGGCGAAGTCTGCGGGGCTGGCGCACCTGACCCACTACTGCAACCAGATGTCCCCCCTGCACCACCGTGAAATCGGCCTGGTGGGGTCCGGCCTTCTGGACAGGGAAATCAAGATTGAAATCATCTGCGACACCATCCACCTCTGCGCGGACATGCTCAAAACCGTGTTCAAGAACAAGGATTCCGACCAGATGCTGATGATTACGGACTCCCTGGCCTGCTCCTGGATGCCGGACGGCCCCGGAGACCTGGGCGGCCTGCCCATCATCGTGAAGGACGGCGTGGCCCGTCTGCAGGAATCCGGCGCCCTGGCCGGCAGCACCCTCAAATACGCCCACGGCCTGAAAAACGTGCACCGCCTGACCGGGAAACCCCTCAGCGACCTGGTGAAAGCCACCTCCTGGAACCAGGCGCAGTCCCTGGGCCTGGAAGGCCTGGGCAAAATCGCCCCCGGCTTCACGGCGGACATGGTTCTGCTGGACGATGACTTCAATACCTGCAAGGTATTCATCGACGGCGTGGAAAAATACAGCGCGTAACCGCGTTTCCGCGCGCCGGAAGGAGACATCCCGCCCCTTCCGGCGTGCCTTCCTCCCTTTTACCATATTTCAACATTCACCTCCATGGCTATTACCATTGAAATGCCCCGCCTGTCCGACTCCATGCACGAAGGCACCGTCCTGAGATGGATCAAAAAAACAGGGGACTTCGTAGAAGTCGGCGACCATCTGGCCGACATTGAGACGGACAAGGCCCATGTGGAGCTCCAGGCCTGCGAGGACGGCACCCTGACGGGAATCCTGGTGCCGGAGGGAGGTTCCGCCGCGGCGGGAGCGCCCATTGCGCTGCTTCAGCCGGAATTCGGCGCAGCCGTCTGCGGCTGCCCCCCGCGCCCGTCCGCAACATGCAGCCCGCTGGCCGCCAGGCTGGCGGCGGAAGCCGGCCTGAACCCCGCCACGCTGCGCGGCACCGGCCCCCGGGGCAAAATCATGGCCGCGGATGTACGGGCCGCCCTGCGCCCCGCGGACGGCCCCGCCCGCCGGGTGCAGACCCCGCTGGCGCCCCGGGACACGCGCCACGCCACGCGCGTAGACAATTTTTACCTGTATTCCCTGGAGGCGAACATGGCTTACCTGGCCGCCATCAGCACGCCCATCGCCGTCCAGTGCGAAAAACTCATCGGCGGCCGCTACAGCCTCTTTGACTACGTGGTGCGCGCGGCGGTGAAAGCATGCGCCAGCGAGCCGGAATGGCTGGCCGGAGACGCCGCCGCGGAATTGCTCATGGTGCTGGACAAGGGGGAAAAATACGTCTTCATTGAAAACGCCTCCGGCAAGACGATTTACAACATCGCCATGGAACGCCTGGCCGCCCCCGCGGCAGGCCCGCTCCCCGCGGGCAGCGTCGCGCCCAACATCCTTCTTTGCGACAGCGGCGTGAACGTGGCAGCCCAGCGCGCCGTGCTGCCGGAAATGCCCCACAGCATCATCAGCATAGGAGGCACCACGCCGAAAACGGGCATTGAAGCGGGGCGCCCCGTGTCCAAACTCATCCTGCCCGTCACCCTGTACGTGAACGCCGGCATTCTGCCGGAATGCAAGGCTTCCAACATTGCCGCCGAATTCAAAACCCTGCTGGAAAACCCGGTTCTTCTCCTCCTGTAGGGATACCGGAACATGCTGCTCTTTTCCTTGAACGTTCCTCTTCCTCCCCCTGTCTTACCAACCATGAAAAAAGTCGCCATACTTGCCGCCCCCGGATTTGAAGAAATCGAACTCATGGCTCCGCTGGACATCCTGCGGCGCCTGAACATGGACGTAGTGCTTGCCGGCGTCCAGTCCGACAAGGTGGTCAGCACCCATGAAGTAACCGTCAGCACGGACACCATGCTGGATAAACTCCATGCTGACAAGCTGGACGCCCTGATCCTGCCCGGCGGCGCGGGCTCCTGGGTACTCCGCGACACGCCGGAAGTCATCCATCTGGTCAAAAAAATGCATGAAGCGGGCAAGCTGGTGGCCGCCATCTGCGCCGCCCCCATCGTGCTGGCCAAAGCGGGCCTGGTGAAGGACAGGAACGTCACGGCCTACCCGGCCCAGGACGTTTACCGGGAACTCAACGAAGCCGGCGCCCATATTGTGAAAGATGAAAATGTGGTGCTGGACGGCAACATGCTCACTGCCAACGGCCCCGGCGCCGCCATGCTCTTCGGCTACTCCATCGGGGAATATCTGGGGGAAGACCTCCAGGTAGCCCAACTCAAAGAGCAGATGTGCTACACGGGCCTGTAGGATGCCGGCAGGCATTCCGCCTTTCCGCAAACCCCATGCGGCACCGGAACAACAGGGAAAGGGGGGGGATTTCCCCTTTTCACTTCATCAGGTGCCTTTTCAGGGTATAGTAAGCCCCCCGGCGCCCCTTGCGGGACGACATCAGGCGGGAATGCAGGGCAGAGAAAAAATTGCTCCGGAAGGGGCAATCCAGCAGAAGGCGGCAAAAAGCCCGGTCCCACCGGTCCAGACGGGGAAGGACATTCTCCGCGCCCACCAGCTCCAGCCACTTTTTCCAGCCGGAAAGCAGGACCTCCCGGTCTTCCGGAGACACCCTGAAAAAGGCTCCTTCTTTCAGGATGAAATGCCTGCGCATCAACTCCATGCAGTAATCCACCAGACCGAAGACGGCGGGTGAATCAAGCAGCCCCCGCTGCCCCCAGAAACGCGCCAGAGATTCCATGCCCATCAAATCCATGCGGAAATCCGCCAGGCGGGGATCTCTCCCGCAGGAGGAGGAGCCGGGGCGTTCCCGCCGATAGTGGTACAGCCGGTCGGGAATAGTCAAAAGCCGCGGAGCAACAGTCAACAGCATCAAACAAAAATACAAATCCTCCCCCTGGCGCAATCCGGGAACAAAACGTAAACCGTTTTCTTCCAAAAGCTTCCTGCGAATCAGCTTATTCCACACCGTCCCCGCGCACCGGCTCCAGGGCGTCCCCCTCCGGAACTGCTCCGCTTTTTCTTCCGGAAAAAATCCGGCTGACGGAGACCATCCGCTTTCAGGCATATCCACATCCCCGCAGTCACAGAATTCATGGTATCCGCACACCGCTACGTCCGCATCTTTCTCTGCGGCCGCAGTAAACAGGCGCTGGAACATATTCCGTTCCACCATGTCGTCCGGATCCACAAAGCCGATATACTCTCCCACAGCCGCTTCCATGCCGCTGTTCCTCGCCACGGAAACACCGCTGTTTTTCTGGTCAATTATCCGGACGCGGCCGTCCCTGTCCCGCCATTCGCGCAATATCTCCGCCGTATGGTCGGAAGAACCGTCATTGACGCAAATGATTTCGATATCTTCCATGCTCTGACCGGCCAGGCTTTCCATACATTGGTCCAAATAGGCGGCAACATTATAACAGGGAACAATGATGGAAACGGATACGCTCATGGCGGAAGCATCCTTTTTTATCCGGATTGAAAATTCACATCAAGAAAAAACAGCAACGCCATCTGTTGAAAAACGGAACACCCGGAAGAGGGAAACTATTTCCGAAAAGAAATGCAAAGGCTGCCTCCCGAAGGAAGTTCCCGGGAATAACGGAAACGGAGGGCTGTGGTACGGCTGCAATACGGCGGAAAATTCAAACCGTCAGGAATACTCCGGCATCATGCGCCAAGGAGTTTTTTTGATATTGCTTTTCAGTATGAATTTATTAAGTATTCAGCCCTCGTCACACAACGTATTCTTTTTTACCCGGCGGGGGAAAAACCGCCCGGAACGGTAACAAGGGCCATTCATCATCCGCGTCAGGCGATATTCATTATATTTCCTGCAATTTTTCACCATGAAACCAATGACACATACGCAGACAGTCATGCTCCGATTGCTGACCATGTGTATTCCGTTTCGGAACCTGCGTAAAAAATGGCGCACTTTCCTGCGCGATTTTCTGTCCGACTATGACCGGGACGCCCGCCGAAGCATGCGCGCATGGCGCAGGCATCCAGTGGCCGGCCGTACCATCCTTATTCTGGAACCCAACTATTGCCACGGGGAAGTCATCCCCGGTTTCTGCCGCCACCTGCTCGACATGGGATACCGCGTTGATGTCCTGATGCATCACAGCCTGGCCAGGCAATCCCCCCTGTGTTGTTTCAAGGAAGGCGATATCCATATTTTCACGGCCATGTGCACTTCATGGAAGCGCCTGGCCAAAGCGCGCGTCCTCACCCGGTACGAAGCCATCCTGGTATCAACATCCGCCTTTTATGACATTCCGGGTTGGGCAAGTTTCCTTCACATGACGGGGCTTGACAAATTCGCCAATCTTCTGGCCGTCGAACATGAATTAAAGGACATCCCCCGGTTCGGGGAAGAAGAACTTGACCGCCAGGGACGGCTGCTGACGCTGGGCTCCTTTCCCAGGGGCATGATGGTTAATCCGCACTTTTTCGGGGAAATCCCGCCTGCGCCCCGGAACCGCGAACCCGTGTTCATCACCGTAGGGTCCCTCTCCGCACAGCGGAAAAACCACGAACTCCTGGTTGAGGCGCTGGAAACCGTCTGCAATGAAGGGTACAGGAACTTTTCCGTCATCATCGTGGGGGAAGGAGAGCTGGGAAAAATCCCCGGCCATCTGCGCCCCTTCCTGCATGTGGCCGGAAAGCTCGACTTCCCCGCCATGTACGAGGCCATGAGGCGGGCGGACTATTTCCTGCCCCTGCTTGATCCCGGCAATCCGGCGCATAACCGCTACATTACCACCGGCGTCACCGGTTCCGCCCAGCTTGTTTACGGATTCGCGAAAATCCCGGTCATCCATGAGAAATTCGCTTCCTTCTACGGCTTCAACGACAGGAACGCACTCCTTTACAGGGAAGAAACGCTTGGCGGCGCCATGCTCCGCGCCATCAGGCAAACGGAAGAGGAATACGCAGGAATGCAGCAGGCGCTTCTCCAACTGGGCAGGGATATTGACGGGGAATCCCGTTCCAATCTGGAGCGGGCCCTTGCCGCATGCTCCCCCTCCGAACCTCAACAGGCCCGCTCATGACCCGAACCCGCCCGCCACAGCCCCAGGTTTCCGTCATCGTTCCCGTTTACAATCAGGAACAATATCTTGAAGAGTGCATCAGCAGCATCCGCCGGCAAACCCTTGCGGAGTGGGAATGCATCATCGTCAACGACGGGTCCTCCGACTCGTCAGGGGAAATCGCCCGGCGCTTTTCAGAGGAGGACTCAAGAATCCTCTGCCTCGAACAGGAAAACAGGGGCGTTTCCTCCGCCCGCAATCTGGGCATGCGGCACGCTTCCGGGCGCTATTTGTGTTTTGTTGACGGTGACGATTTCATCGACGCGGCCTTTCTCAAACATCTTCTGGACGCCTCGGACCGCGGAGCAAGCGATTTGACCGTAGCGGGAAAGCTGTTCTGCGACAGGTTTCCGCTGGACAAAATCCCCGCCCTCCCCACCTGCGGCATATTTCTGCGCCGGGAGTTCCCCTTGAAAAACAATCTGGAATTCCCGGAAGGCATTCACCCCTGTGAGGACGGCCTCTTCTCGCATTTCGTGCTCGCGCTGACAGAAAAAATTTCCTTCTGTCCGGAGGCCGTTTACCATTACCGCCAGCATGAACAGGGCAACCACCACCAGATACGGAAAAGAACCGCCGACATCCTGCCCATGATCCCCCGGTGGCTTTCCCTGATTGAAGAGTTTTATGAACAACGCCATCTCTGGAAAAGAAAAGCCGGCCATCTCGTCCGCTTTATTGAGCCATGAACCATTTGAACTGAGGCTGCTTGGCATGCCTTTCTCCCCGCCGGAGCAGGAAATACTTTACAGCATCATCCGGGACTTCCTGAACGCCCATTGCACGGCCGCCGAGTGCCGGAGGGCCTCCCTGCATCTTCCTTTCCGTCTGTTGTTGCAATCCTCCGGCTTTTCAGACTTCGGAAGAAGGCTCCGGAGGGCCGGCAAAAACACCGGAATCCGCCGGAAGCTCCTCCATTTCTGCCCTGTCCCCTCATGGAGGAGGAATGGCAGGGCACAGCTGCGGCAAGTACGCGAACAGCTGGAGGAAATACGCAGGAATATCACGTTTTAACCCCTTCCCCTGCTTGAACATGGCAAAAGGAAAAATAATAGTCATGCGTCTTTTCGGAGGGCTGGGAAACCAGCTGTTCCAATACGCCTTCCTCTTCGCGCTCTCCCGGCAAGGGGAAAAGCAAGACTGGAAACCTCATCATATGAACATGATGATAAGAGGGTCTGCGAACTCCATCACTTCCGGGTTTCCCTTCCCATTGAAGGAGGCCCTCCCCCCTGGGCTTTCCGCAAGTCCCGTATTCCCGCCTGCCTGCGTTCCCTGTTCGCCGCTCCCAAATATCCTCATTTCCGGGAGGAAAAACGGCACGGGTTCGATCCCGGTCTCGCAGCTCCTCCCCGCCGCCATACCTATTTCAAGGGATATTTTCAGACGGAACAATACTTCCTCCACTGCCGGGAACAGCTTTGCAGGGAATTCCGTCTGAAAACTCCCCTGACTCCGGAAAACGCCCGCATTCTTGAAGATATCCGTTCATGCTGCTCCATTTCCCTGCACATCCGCAGAACGGATTACCTCTCCAACCCCTACCTTTCTCCGCCGCCTCTGGAATACTACCTCCGGAGCATGGCTGAAATGGAAGGAAGGCTGCGGGCGGCAGGCGCTCCGCAGGAATCCCTGCGTTACTTCATCTTTTCGGACGACATAGAATGGGCCCGGCAAAACCTGAGGCCCGCCCTGCCCCATGTCCATGTGGATATCAATGACGGCGGCACCGGCTACTTCGATCTGGAACTGATGCGAAACTGCCGCCACCACATCATCGCCAACAGCACTTTCTCCTGGTGGGCGGCCTGGCTCAACGAACACGCGGAGAAAATCGTCATCGCGCCGCGCATCTGGTTCAACAGGGAGGAAGGCGACCGGTACCATACGGATGACGCGCTCATCCCCGGCTCATGGCTCCGGATATAACCCCGTTTCCTATACAGCAGACCATGCCTCTCCCCTCACCCCTCATTTCCGTCATCGTCCCCATCTACAACATGGAGCCTCTTCTTCCGCGCTGTCTGGACAGCCTGGCGGCACAAACCCTCCGCGACCTGGAAATCATCTGCGTGGACGACGGTTCAACCGACGGGTCCGGAGGCATCGTCCGGAAATATGCTTCCGGAGACAGTCGTTTCCGCCTGATTACACAGGAAAATTCCGGCAGGGCGGAAGCCCGTAACGCGGGAATCAGGGCAGCCGCGGCGCCTTACCTGGGTTTTGCGGATCCGGATGACTACGTTGAGCCGGACATGTACGAACGGCTCTACCGGCTCGCGGAAGAAAGCGGGGCGGACATGGTCCAATGTTCCTATTCCCCCTTCCTTCCGGCTGAAAGCGGAGAATCGCGCGGAATGGCTGAGGAAAAACTCCTTCATATTGAAAACACCGCCTGCGACGGCGTCTTTACGGAGAAAGGAGAAATATTCAGGCTCTTTCTGGAAGACAGGATCACCGGCGTCGTCTGGAGCAAATTGTTCAGGCGGATACTCCCCGGCTGTTCCGCCCCCCTGGAAGTCCGCCTGCCTTCTTCCTTCACCAGCGGAGAAGACACCCTTTACGTTTCCCGGGCCATCGCCCGCTGCCGCAGCGTCGCCCTCACCTCTGAAAAACTCTACCACTACGGGCTGGGCGGTCCCCAATCCGTTTCTTCTCGCAACCGGAAAGCGGAAACCCGGCCCGCAAGTTATTACGCCGTATTCGAGATGCTCACCAGGGAAAAACTCCGGGAAGGGGTTCTGGGCAGCAACCGCACGGCCTACATGAATTATATTGTCCCCCTGCTTTTTCCGGACAATGAAATGCCGGCCGGGCGGCTCAGGCATTGGGCGGAACTCTGGCGGGAGGCGGACATCACTTCCGAACACGTTTGCGGGATGCCCAGGGAACAGAGGGCTTATCTTGAGGCCGCCCTGGCCGGACGGTGGATTTACCTGCGCCTCCTTCAATGCTTCTGGAAGTTCAAGACCGCCAGAAGGAAAATGTTTCGGCTGAGGTTTTCCAAAAACGGAATAGACACGCTCCAAATCCTCGGATACACTCTTTATTCTGCAAAGAAGCTCCCCCGATCATCCCTGTAACTGCTGTTTTTCCCGTGTTCATCTATTCCTACCAGCAACACGACCACCTCCTGCCCGGCAATGACAGAATGCTGGTGATCGGCAGTTCCGCTCTGGCAAAAAACCATGGCCATCTGAAATCGTCCCGACTGGCCGCCGACACGCTCATCTTCAATTTCCCGCTCAACCATCCCCGCCTGTGGCGGCAAATGGAGCACAGCCTTTCCGGCGCCCGCTACAGCATCATTCTTTTCATGTGGCCGCCCCTGCATCTTTCCCCGGCCAACGGCAGGCTCATGGAAAAGCCCCCGGAAGGGGGCGGGCCCACGGAAAGCGCCGAAGATATGCTTTGCAGGCTTTTCGCCTTTCTGCGGAAACAGACGCGCCGCCTGATCCTCCTGTCATCCCCGCCCTCCGACTACGGCAGCGCCCGGCACCCCTACGCGGAAGAACCGGGCGTCCTTGAAGCCTGGAACGCCCTTCTTCGCACGCTGGCAGGCAAGCTGAACCTTCCATTCATTGACTTTTGCGGCGATATGCTGCAATACCGCCCCCTGCCCGGCTCCGGGGAAGAAGATTTCCCGGAAGCTTACCGGAATCTGGGGAAACAGGTCCTCCACCGGCTGCCTTTCGGCCAAACGTGGGTGAGAAGGCGTTCCGGGAAAATACACCGCCTGCTGGAGAAAAGAAGAAAACGCCGGAAAGAACGCATGCTTGCCCGATGGAGGACATTGGCGGCCCCTCCCCATTACCGTGAGGAAACCGACTGGATTACGGCCATTCATTCAGAAAAAGGGCAGGCGCGCATACTGCTCATTGGCGGTTCCGTCATGCGGCATTTGTGGCGGCCCCTTGCCTCAGAACTTCAGGAAGACATTGATTTGTTCTCCTCCACGCTGATTCCCGGAGATCCGGACTATCTCCCCACTCTTGCAGGATATTTTCCCTCCGCCGGATACGAAGCCGTCATTGTTTCCTTCGGTTCCCACGTCACCAATAAAGTCTCCGCCATTTCCGTGGATGACTTCCGCAAAAATTACATGGCATTCGTCTCCCAGCTCAGCAAACGCTGCCGTTTCCTCATCCTGGCAACCAGTACGTCCATCATGGATGGGCCGGACGGCACGCTGAATGAAGAAAAAGAGAAAATCATCACCGCCTTTAATGCCATTGTCCGCGAGGCGGCATCTTCCCTGCCCGGAGCGGTTCTTTCAGACCACCATGACTTCATGCAGGGGCGCAGATATATAGATCCCTTCCATTTCTCCCCTCCGGACCGCGCGTACCAGGCAGGGAAAACAGCCGGACTGCTCCTGCCCCTTCTCTCCGCCCGGCAGGAACCGCCAAAGGAACAGGAATGCCCGCAAAGCCGCCCCGAACCATGAAACGGACAAATGAACGAAAACCGCCAAATTATTTTCCATGCGGGGAAAAACGGTTACCCCCCGCAAAAATCCCGGCCCCGGCATTTAAAGACTTCAGATTCTCCCTTCTTCAAATAACAGACATCCCTTTTCCGGCCTGAACGGAGCCTCCATGCTCTTTCCCTCCTCGGCCTATTCCTTCCCGCAGCCCCTTCTTCAAGACCCTTCCCATGAAATTCCCCGATGCCATGACAACCCCGCCCGTTCCCGCATCCCCGGAGAAATCACGCATCCCCGTCATGTTTTCCGCCACCGGCGGCTGGGGCCTGCCCCTGGGCGTAGCCATTCACACCCTTTGCCTTCACGCCGGTTCCGGACGCTTTTATGACATTCACATCGTTCACGACGGAATGGACGCGCGAATAATACAGGAGCTGAACCGGGTCGCCGCCCCCTTTCCGCAGGTTTCCCTTTCTTTCCTGCAACTTCCGGAAGAATTCCGCCATCTCTTTCAAAACGGCAACAAGGACCGCTACTCCCCCCTTGCGTATGCCCGCCTGATGGCCGGCAGCCTGTTCCCGCAGTACGGCAGGATCGTTTATCTGGACGCAGATGTCCTGCTGGCCGGAGACGTAGCCGAACTGTATTTTTCCGATTTGCGGGGAGCTTCCGTAGCGGCGGCCGGAGACGGCCTGGCCCTCTGGAGCATTGAAAAAGGAACGATGCACCCCCATCTGGAATATATGGGCAACTACCTTTCCTTCCCCCTTTCCTACTGCAATTCCGGCGTCCTGGTGCTGGATCTGGACCAGATGCGCCGCCGCAACCTGGAACACCGGCTGCTCCAACAGCTCCGGAGCCGCCCGGACCCCTTCCCCTATCCGGACCAGGACATCTTAAATATCGCCCTGCACGGAGACATGACGCCGCTGCCTCCGGAATGGAACTTCCAATTCCTGTCCTGGACCTGGGATGAAGAAAGAACGCGGCTCCTGCGCGGAACCGAATTTGAAAACGTTCCGTCCATATCCTGCGGGCGTTCATGGAAACTGCTGCACATGGTAGGCCCGGAAAAACCATGGCGGCTCCCTGACACCCCCGGAACCATGGGGCAGTTCCACTGGATCCTGTACTCCTTTTTCTGGTGGCCGGAAGCAAAGAGGCTTCCCGCGTTCCGGGAGGAACTGGATGCGATTTCCCAGGGGCTGGCCCCGCTCCTCCAGCGCCATATCCGCGGCCAGCAATGGAAACTGTTCTTCTCCCGGGGCCATATTTTCCGGAAACGCCGGGACAAAATCAGGTGGCTGAAAAAATTGCTGTCCATTCTTGACGGCAGAAAACCGTAACCGGCTTCCCCCCTCTCCGGGAAACATGGGCAGCCTCCGCAGACGGCCGGAAAACCGGCGTACCCCGGAGACTGTTCCCGGCGGACCTTCAAACGCCCGTGACGAGCGCCTTTAATGCGGCGTGTGCGGTTCCAGCATCTGCTGGCGTTCCCGTTCCTTGTCCTTGGCCAGGCGGCGCGCCTCCTTGGTCAGGTACTGCTGCAAACGGAAGGCTTTCTGACCCTTTTTCCGGACGACATGTTCGGAAGTGCCGTCCGGCAGAATATTGCAGGCCTGGACATTGTCCCTGAAGCAGGCGTCCAGAATGGATTTCAGGCGGCGCGCCAGCTTCCCGTTGGTGACGGGCACCATAAGCTCCACCCTTTTATCCAGATTCCGGGTCATCCAGTCCGCACTGGCGATAAAAAGCTGGTGGTTGCCGCCGTGGTGGAAAAAGAAAATGCGCGCGTGCTCCAGATACCTGTCCACGATACTGACCACGCGGATTACCTTGCCGTTGGGCCGGGGGCCCGTTTTCAGGCAGCAAATGCCGCGCACGTTCAGTTCAATGTCCACCCCGGCGTCCGCGGCCCTGTACAGGGCGTCAATGATTTCCACGTCCTGGAGGCTGTTCATCTTGGCGGAAATGCGGGCGGGTTCCCCCTGCCGCGCGCGTTCCGCTTCCCCTTCAATAAGTTCAATAAGGCGCGCCTTCATCAACACCGGGGAGGGATACAGCTTTCGGAAGCGCATGAGCTTGGTGCGCCCCGTCACGGAATTGAAGAACTGGGAAGCGTCCGCTCCCAGCTGGTCGTCGCAGGTAAGGTAGGAAATATCCGTGTAAATCTTGGCAGTGGTCTCATTGTAGTTCCCCGTGCCGAAATGGCAGTAACGCCGCAGCATGCCCTGTTCCCGGCGGACCACCAGGCAAATCTTGGCATGGGTCTTCAACCCCTTGACGCCGTAAACAACCTGCACGCCGGAACGCTGAAGCTCCTCCGCCTTTTCCAGATTGCGGGCTTCGTCAAAACGGGCTTTCAGCTCCACCAGCGCCGTCACCTGCTTGCCGCTCTCCGCCGCTTTTTTCAGGGCGGCCACGATGCGGGAGTTCCTGGCGGTACGGTACAGCACCTGCTTGATGGCGATGACGTCCGGATCTTCCGCTGCCTCCTCCACCAGGCGCAGGACGGGTTCAAAACTTTCATAGGGATGATTGAGCAGAATGTCCCCGCCGGCAATGTTTTCAAAAATGCTAACGGCCGGATTCACGGAAGGGGACGGCTGCGGGGACCACTGCTCCACCTTCAACTGGTCATTGCCGGGGGCAAAAGCCATTTCCATGAAGTCGGAAAGCATCAGGGGGCCCTTGAGGTCATAAGTCTCCTCCTTCCCGGCGCCTACAATCTGCATGATCTTGTCATGCAGGGGGGCGGGCGCGGAGGACTCTATTTCCAGCCTCACGCATTCGGAAAATTTCCGGGCTACGAGCACTTCCTCCATCTCATCCGCCAGGTCCAGAGCGTCTTCCTCCTGCACGGCAATGTCCCCATTGCGCGTGACGCGGAACACCGCTGCGGAAAGAACGGTTTCACCGGGAAAAACGGTACCGATGCACTCCCGGACCAGGTCCTCCAGCATCACGTAGCGCTCCGCCTCTGCGGAAGGGACGGGAACGCGCCGCGGCAGGCCGTCCGGAAGGGCCACCACGGCGGAGCGCACCTCCCCGGTCTCATTGTCGCGCAGTTCCACGCCCATCAGCAGCTTGAGGGATGGCAGCGCGGGAGCTTCCGGAGCATCCATGTCCAGCGGCGTCAGAAGCGGGAATATCTGGTTGTTGAAATACTGCTCCAGCGTCAATTTCTGGGAAGTGCTGAGATCCTCCATCGCCAGGGGATTGATGCCGTTGATTTCCATCCACGGCAGAATTTCCTCATGGAACAGGCGGTATTGGTCCTCAATCATGCGGCCCACGCGGGAGCGGATGGCTTTCAGCTGGCGGGTGGGCGTCAGCCCGGAAATATCCTTCACGCGGGAACCGGAATGCCGCAGCATCTGAAGGCCGCCCACGCGCACCATGAAAAACTCATCCAGGTTGGAGGCGGTAATAGCCAGAAACTTCAGGCGTTCCAGGAGGGGAAGATCCGTTCTTACGGCCTGGTCCAGCACACGCTGGTTGAATTCCAGCCAGGAAAGTTCTCTGTTGATATATTCGTCAGACATGGGAAAAATGGAAAATGGAAGTTTTTTAAATCAGCTTACCGCTGGGGCGCCAGCACGACGTCATAACCGAAGATATCCGCAAACAGGTCGCCCTTCAGCCGCAGGGCCAGGTCTTCCACGGCGGTTTCACGCACGCCCTGAAGCTCCAGCTCCAGCATGCGCCCGCGGATGTGCGCCCGGACGCCGTTCACGCGCTGGGCATGGCCGCGTTCCAGGGCATCCGCCACGCGCAGGATGGCGGCCATCTTGGCTACGCGCATGCGGTCCCTCAATTCCAGCTCCCCGTACATGGGATCGGAATTGGCGGGAACCTCATGCCGGTGGTAGCGGGCCAGCAGGGCGATCGTTTCCACATCATCCCGGGAAAGGCCGAAGATTTCACTGTTGAGAATGATATACTGGGAATGGAGCTGGTGGTTCTGCTGGTTGATAAAAGACCCAACTTCATGCAGAATGGAGGCCACTTCCAGCAGCAGCCGGTCATGTTCGGAAAGGCGGTGCAGGTCCTGAAGCTGGTCAAACATTTCCATGCACAGGCGCGCCACATGCTCGCGGTGCCCTTTGTCCGCCTTGTACCTGTCCGCCAGAATCCCGGCGAAATGGAGAACCTCCGCCTCCAGATCCCCCGGATGCTGTTCCGCACGTATCAGGCTGCTTGAAAACTCCTCGTCATAACCGCTCGCGGGAATGATGACGTCATCCAGGTTCAGGCTGCGGGCAATCATTTCCGTCATCAAAACGGCGGGCAGCAGGGAGTCCACCCCGGCAAAATCCGCACCGTAAACATTCATGCGCTGTTCCAGAGTGGTGCGGGACATCCGCTCCGCCTCCGCTGCCAGGGAGGAACACGCCACCTTGCCTTCCGGCGTGGGGGCCAGGCGGTCCCGGAGCTGCTGCATTTCCTGGCCGATGACGATAAGGCCCGCCAGGCCCTTCACGCCCCCGTAATCCAGGCAAATCTGGTCCACCTGCCCGCGCATGTGCTCCCGCAGAATGGAAAGCTCCGCCACATCGTCTCCGTACTCGATTTCCCCGACGGCCTCCCCCGTGCGGTGCGTTCCCAGCCTGTAGCAGGAATAACGCACGATGCGCCCCTTCTGGAACAGAAGCACGCGGGTATTGCCCGGTCCCGTATGGACCACAAGCACTTTTTTCTTGCTGAACCCCGGATACTGGGCCAGAGCCTCCTGCACCTTCACGTAAATGAGGCGCGTCATCTTGCCGTCGTCAATGCGGCGCCCCCGCAAGCCGTGGGCCACGTGCATGCGGTTCACGAACACGTCCACATTATCCGCCTCGGAAATGATGTTGGAAATCATGAACCGGACGGAAAGCTTGCTGCCGGCTCCGTATTCCTTGAGAATTTCCAGATAGTCGCCGATAATTTGCACGCAGCGGTCCATGGTATGCCGGGAAATGCGGTGGAACCGGAAAATATCACGCGCCATCGGGACGGGCTGCTGAAGGAAATCCAGCAGGCGAATCCTGTCCCGGACAGCCTCAGCCACCATCAGGCTCATGGAGCTCGGGCCCAGATAGATCACCGCCTGAGTTGATAATTCCGAATCCTGAACCTGCTCGCCTTGAATCATTGCCATACCATGTATTGTTTCCCGGCCGTGGAGCAAGAACGGCAACGTGACAAAAAAGCCGCTTCCACCCCTTCCAGCAAAGGAAAGAATAAGGGATTTGCCTTTTGACGGCAAGAGATAAGCGCGGCTCCCTTCCCGTCCCGGCGGAACGGCTCTTCAAGACGGCTATTTCCCATAGGCCCCCAGCAGGGGAACCAGCCGCGGGGCAAATCTTTTCATGCAGAAAAAAAGCCCCGCCAGCACGGCGAAAATGACCGGAACCAGACAAAGCCAGAGCATGTCCCACGCTTCCCCCTTCCATGTAATCCAGCCGCTTTCACGCAACAGGATGATGACGATGTAATGCGTCCCGAAAATGAAAAAACACGCCGGAGCCAACCCCGCCACCCATCTGGCCGTGCGCGGAAACCATTCCGTGAACAGAATGGCCAGGGACATCAGCCCCAGCATGCCCAGGGCGATGAGCATCGAGTTGTGCTGGTCCCGGTGGCCTGCCAGCCACCAGGTAAGCGCAAGCGTGGCAGCCAGAAAGGGCACAGCGTACCGGCGCACGGCCTCCGTCAGGAACGGGAGGGAATACCGGGAAACATACATTCCCAACAGGAAAAATCCCAGGCTGTTGGCGATGGGATAATCATGATCCGCCAGATCCAGCGCAAAATAGTTCAGGGACAGCATGACCATGCCCGCCCAGAGCAGATAGTCTCCCAAGCGGTAAAGAAGGGGAGCCGCAGCAGTATAAATAATAATATCGCGCAGGAACCACATAGGCGCGTCCACGGGATGCCCGGCAATGCCCAGGCAGCGTCCGAACGCCGCGAGAGCGGGCCAGAACCCGGCGCCCTCCTCCCCTTCCAGCCATTCATACATAGGCCGGTAGGACGCATAATATTCATGCAGGGGAGACCAGCCGATCAGGACGGCCGCAACCAGCCCCCACACCAGATACGGACGGAGAAGAAACCAGCTCCGCCTCCAGAGGAAAAGGCTTCCTCCATCCAGAGGACCGAACGAGCCTCTCCCCACAAAGTAGCCCGCCGCCAGCAGAAAAAAGGGCGTGCGCGCCGCCAGAAACTCCGCCCATATCCACCGGTACAGCTCCGCCGAATAAAAGGCCATGTGATTCGCAATAATCAGGATGCAGGCGACCACGCGGGCCACATCCACCCACACCATCCGGCGGGCGGCGGTCTTCTCCAGAATCACGGGAACGGAAGATACCGGCGGCGTCATTCCCTGGAGGGGGCTGAAGTTACAAAGGAGCAATGCCGAGCTGTTCCGGCAACGCGATGCGGGGGCGGTCCGTCACAATCAGGGGCGCGCCGTCCGTTACGATAACCGTGTGCTCAAAGTGGGCGGAAGGTTTGCCGTCCGCCGTGACGACCGTCCAGCCGTCATCCAGAATTTTAACGGAAGGCCTGCCCGCGTTCACCATCGGCTCAATAGCCAGGGCCATCCCCTTTTTCAGGCGCGGAAGCTTGTAATGGGGGCGGTAATTGGGAATCTGGGGTTCTTCATGCAGGTGGCGGCCTATGCCGTGCCCCACAAAATCCCGAACCACGGTAAAACCGCGGGGACGCACGAAACCTTCCACCGCCGCGCAGACGTCCGCCAGCAAAGCGCCCGGCCTTACCAGTTCAATGGCGCGGAACAGGGATTCCTCCGTCACGGCCAGCAGCCGCAGTTTTTCCGGATCCACCATACCCACCGGAACGGTCATGGCGTTGTCTCCATGCCAGCCGTCCACAACAGCGCCCACGTCCAGGCTCACAATGTCCCCGTTCTGAATGCGGCGGGGACCAGCGCTGCCGTGCACCACCTCCTCATTGATGGAAATGCAGAGCTGGCCGGGAAACCCGCGGTATTGGTAAAAGGAATTGCCTACCTTGTGCTTTTTAAAGATTTCACGCGCGATATCATCTATTTCCCGCGTAGTGCGTCCCACCTGGACTTCGGCCCCGATCTCCATCAAGATTTCCGCCGTTACAGCCCCGGCCTTCTGCATCTTGGCTACCTCGCCGGGAGACTTGATATGGATTCGTTCTGCCATGGGATTTATTCTTTCTATTGCCGGTACTCTTCCAGCTTGCGGGCCAGATCCCGGGAAACCTCGGCAGGTTCCCGTTCTTCGGACACCGTCATTTTAACGACCAGGCCGCGGGCCTCGTAGTACCTGGCTGCGGGCAGCGTCATGGCTTCAAAATCCTTCCAGCGGCGGGCGAAAGCTTCCATGTTGTCATCCTTGCGGGAAACCATTTTCCCGCCGCACTTGGAACATTCCTCTTCCGGCGTCTGCACCACGTAACCGCATGTGGAACATTCCCGGCGGCGCATGATGCGCTGTTCAATGAGCTCCCTGGACACATCCATCCAGACGACCACGTCCACAGAGGTTCCCCGCTGGTTCAGAAAATGGTCCAGCGTTTCCGCCTGCGCAACCGTGCGGGGATAGCCGTCCAGCAACCACGCGCCATGGTCCATCTCTGACAACCAGCCGCGCACCATGTCGTTGACAATTTCGTCCGGAACCAGCATGGCCCTGTCCATATAGCTCAAGGCTTTCCGGCCCAGTTCCGTGCAGGATTCCACTTCCCTCCGCAACAGGGAGCCGGTGCTCAGGGAGTGAAGGCCGAAGGTATCAGCCAGAAACCGGCCCTGGGTCCCTTTGCCGGATGCGGGAGCCCCAACCAGAATGAAATGCTTGAGTTCCTTCATATCTTTACTTTCAGTAAAAAAGGGGGGCTTACTGCATGGCGTTGTAGGCGATGGCTCCGGCCAGCACAAGCAGGGCGATAACAATCCACATGACGGTAACGGTGCGGCTGCCCGCAGCGGCGCCGGTACCCTGGATGTGCCCGTATTTGCCCTTAAGTTTGCCTTTTTTCAGGAAACCGTCGTAATTGCGGGAAAGAAGAGTCGTTTCCACCTGGCGCATCATGTCAAGCAGTACGCCCACCAGAATAAGAAGGCTGGTGCCTCCGAAGAACTGGGTGACCAGGTAGGGGATATTGCCTCCGATATTCAGCAGGGAAGGCAGGAAGTAAATGAGGGTCAGGAATGCGGAACCGGCAAAGGTCAGCCTTTGCATGGTCTGGTCCAGGAAGAGGGCGGTGGGGGGGCCGGGACGAATGCCGGGAATATAGCCGCCGTTGCGCTTCAGGTCTTCCGCGATCTGGGAGGGCTGGAACATGGTCGCCACCCAGAAGTAGGAGAAGAAGAAAATCATGAGGCCGGAAATAATGTAATAGCCGGAAGAAGCGGGATTCAGCCAGTCATTCATCTTGGTCGCGATCCACTGCAGCGTGGTGTTGTAATGGGCGATCTGGGAGAAGAGGACCTGCGGAAGGGAGAGGATGGCCGTAGCGAAAATGACGGGCATCACGCCGGAGTAGTTAAGCTTGAGAGGCAGGTACTGAGTGGCGCCGTTGAACATTTTATTGCCCATGACCCGTTTGGCGTACTGCACGGGAATGCGCCGCTGGGCCTGCGTCACCGTCACGACGAGCGCCACCACAACAATCAGGAAAGCAATCAGGGCCACGAGCAGCATGGCTCCCATGGGGACAACCGTACCGTCCTTGTACACCAGGGTTTTCCAGGCCAGGGTGACTGCCCCCGGAAGGGCGTGAATAATGTTGACGGAAATGATGAGGGAAACACCGTTGCCGACGCCGCGTTCCGTAATCTGGTCGCCTATCCACATCAGGAACATGGTGCCCGCCACCATAATGAGCACCGTCATGAGGGCGAACTGGATGCCGGGGTCAATGACAAGCTGGCAGTCCGCAGGAATGTTGAGACCCACGGCCTGCAGGCGTTCCGGGTGTTCCAGCGTGCCGACCAGGAACCAGCCCTGCACAAGGGCAATGACGATGGCGATGGCGCGCGTCCACTTGGTCATTTTCTGGCGGCCGCCTTCTTCCCGCACCATCTTGGCCCACTGGGGAACCACCGCGGAAAGGAGCTGGGTCATGATGGAAGCGGAAATGTAGGGCATGATGCCCAGAGCAAAAATGCCGCACTGCTGGAGGCCGCCGCCGGAGAAAATGGTCAGCACGGTAGCCAGACCCGCTCCGGGACCGCTGGCGTTCGCGGAGGCTTCAATCACTTTCTGCAGCTCCATGACGTCAATGCCCGGCAGGGGAATCTGTACCCCCAGGCGGACGACGACAATCATCGCCAGTGTGAACAAAATCCGGCGCCTGAGCTCCGGTACTTTCATGGAGTTTGCAAATGCGGATATCATGGTCCTGTAATATAAAAGTTGGCGCGCAGCTTGGCTTGCATGTCGCGGCGGTTTGCACCCGGGGCATCCATGGGAACCGCAACAGTAAACACAATGATGCGAACCGGGTCAAGCTGCATGACCCGGTTCGCCAAATGTGATTAGGCTTCGCTAAGCACGGTGACGGTGCCACCGGCCTGGGTTACCTTCTCGCGGGCGCTGGCGCTCACGAAGTCCACGACTACGTTCAGGTTCTTGGTCAGGGTGCCGTTGCCGAGAAGCTTCACGGCGTCGCAGGGACCTTGGACGAGCTTGGCTGCACGCAGGGTGTTTTCATCAACCGTAGCGCCGGCTTCAAACACGCGTTCAAGCTGGGAGAGGTTGACAATGAGGATTTTATCCTGGAAGCGGGTATTGTTGAACCCCTTCTTGGGCAGACGGCGGTGAAGGGGCATCTGGCCGCCTTCAAAGCCCGGCCGAATCGTGCCGCCGGAGCGGGCCTTCTGGCCTTTGTTGCCTTTGCCGCAGGTCTTGCCGAGACCGGAGCTTTCCCCGTTGCCGAGGCGCTTCTTGCGGTGCTTGGCTCCGGGATTGGGCTTAATCGTATGAAGCTGTAACATGTTATTTACAATGGTTGGATTTCGTGGAGGCGGCGGCGCCGGGCCGCCGCCTCCTGATCAGATTAGATGGCCTTTTCCTTCTTCTTGCCGCGGTCGGCAAGAACCTGGTCGCTCGTGCGCAGGGAAGCGAGAGCCTGCAGGGTTGCCTTCACCACGTTGGCGTGGTTGGAGGAACCGAGGGATTTGGCAACAATGTCACGCACGCCCGCTGCTTCCAGCACGGCACGGATGGTGTTGCCGGCAATCAGGCCGGTACCGGGGGAGGCGGGCTTCAGAAGCACCTTGCCGCCGCCGAATTCGGAGTAGACTTCATGCGGAATCGTGCCGTTGGCGATGGAGACCGGGCGAAGCTGGCGCTTGGCGGCTTCCGTAGCCTTGCGGATGGCGTCTGCCACTTCATTGGCCTTGCCGAAGCCGAAGCCTACGCGGCCTTCCATGTCTCCGCTCACGACGAGGGCGGAGAAGGAGAAGCGGCGGCCGCCCTTGACGACCTTGGCGCAACGGTTGATGAACACAACCTTTTCAGCGAGCTGGGGGCCTTCTTCCACGGGAGCTTCAGCCTGAGGGCCACGGCGTCCGTCACGACGGGGTCCGCGGGGTCCGCGGCCATTCTGGCCGTCACGGCGGGGTCCGCGGGGTCCGCGGCCGCCCGTTGCGGGTTGCTGCGCTTGAGCGGGAGCGGCGGCTTCCGTAGCAGGAGCAGTGTTTTCCGTTTCGTTATTCATTTAGGGAATCTTTCAATTAGAATTTCAAACCGGTTTCGCGGGCGGCATCGGCCAGGGCCTTCACCTTACCGCAGAACTTGAATCCACCGCGGTCGAAAACGACTTCAGTGACATTGGCAGCCTTCGCGCGTTCGCCGATCAGATTGCCCACCTTGGTAGCGGTAGCGCAGTTGGCGAGTTTGGAAGGATCGGCGATGGAAGCATCGGCCGTGGAAGCGGAGCAGATAGTCTTGCCCACCGTATCGTCGATGATCTGGGCATAGACGTGGCGGTTGGAGAAATAGACAGCCAGGCGGGGGCGGGAAGCCGTTCCGGAAACCTTTCTGCGGATGCGGCGGCGAACCTTGGCGCGGATGGCTTTGCGATTGATAGTACTCATCGTGTATAAATATGTTGTAATAGTTATTACCTGAATTACTTACCGACGCTCTTGCCTTCCTTGCGGCGGATAACTTCACCGACGAAACGCACACCCTTGCCCTTGTAGGGTTCCGGGGGATAGTACGCACGGACTTCAGCGGCAAACTGGCCCACGACCTGCTTGTCGATGCCTTCGACCGTCACTTTCGTGTTTTCAGTCACGGTTACCTTGAGGCCTTCCGGGATTACCTGGTTGATCGGATGGGATTTGCCCAGGTTCAGATCCAGGATGTTGCCCTTGACGGCGGCGCGGAAACCGACGCCGACGATTTCAAGGTTCTTGACGAAGCCTTCGGACACGCCGATGACCATGTTGTTCAACAGGGAACGGTTCGTACCGTGCAGGGCGCGAAGCTGACGGCTTTCGCCGACGCGGTCAACGGAGAGCTGATTGCCTTCAACGGTAGCGGTGATGCCTTCCGGAAGCGTCCAGGAAAGCTTTCCTTTGGGGCCTTCCACCTGAACGGAAGAGCCGTTAACCTTTACCGTTACCTTGTCCGGCAATGTGATGGATTTTTTACCAACTCGGGACATATGTTTAGGAAATGTTAATGGTTACCATACAAGGGCGAGAAGTTCGCCGCCAATGCTCTGCTTGCGCGCCTGCGCACCGGTCATCACACCGCGGGAGGTGGAGACGATGGCAATGCCAAGCCCGCTGAGAACGCGGGGAATGTCCTCGGAAGAAACGTACTGGCGGCGGCCCGGCTTGGAGCTGCGCTTCACATCGGTAACGACCGGCTTGCCCTGCGGGGTAAACTTGATCTTCACCTTGATTTGCTTCTTGGAGCCTTCTCCGGTCACTTCATAGTTCCAGATGTAGCCTTCTTCCTGCAGAATCCGGGCGATTTCCACCTTGATGTTGGAGCAGGGAGCGGTAAATTCCTCGTTGCCGGCCAGGCTGGCGTTTTTCAGGCGGGTGAGGAAGTCGGAAATGGGATCACTTAATACGGCCATGGTAAGAAATAGTTAGGCGTTGGCGGTTTGGGTTTCTTCGGCCTTCTTCGGTTCGCGCATGGGGACGCCCAGGGCGCGAAGCAGGTCGCGGCCTTCATCGTCCGTAGGAGCGGAAGTCACGAAAATGATATCGAAGCCGATCTGACGCTTGATCTGGTCAAGCTCGATTTCGGGGAAAATGGACTGGTCGGAGATGCCGACGGCATAGTTCCCGTTGCCGTCAAAGGACTTGTAGGGAAGACCGCGGAAGTCGCGAATGTTCGGAGCCGTAATATTGATGAAGCGGTCCAGGAATTCCCACATGCGGGCGCCGCGCAGCGTTACGCGGGCTCCCAGAGGTTCGCCTTCACGCACCTTGAAGTTGGCCACGCTCTTGCGGGCATAGGTGACGGAGGGCTTTTGTCCGGTGATTTTGGCGATTTCATTAACGGCATCTTCCACGGCCTGCTTGCGGTCCGGGTGCTTGCCCATGCAGGAGGTGACAACAATCTTCTCCAGGCGGGGAATCTGATGCACGTTCTTGTATGCATGCTTCGCTTGAAGGCCGGGAACGACCTTTTCACGGTAGTATGTTTGCAGTGTTGGTGTACTCATTGTTTTAGCGGGTCAGCTCTTTATTAATGATCGATATGGCTTAAGCGCAGGGTCAGACCGGATGGCCTAGCCTACTTTTTTCACGTTGGAGATGTGAATCGGGCCGTTGATTTCCTGAATGCCGCCTTCCGGGTTCTGTTCGGTCGGGCGCACAGCCTTTTTCAGGGTGCGGGCGCCTTCTACGATGACAGTACCTTTGGAAGCATTCACGGCGAGAACGGTGCCGCGCTTGCCCTTGTGGTTACGTCCGGCGATGATTTCCACTTCATCACCTTTTTTCACGTGGGTCTTCATATATGACTATTTCTTACGCGTTTATGCGATTAAGATCTACCACCCCCTTGGTGGCAGGGCAGGAAGAGTATTATAGGATAGGCCTTTTCGTCAAGCCCGCATCCTAAAAAAATCGTTTTACCGCCCCTGCGCCAATGCGGAACGATAAATGGAAAACCGTTCCCGGATGCAGGAATTCCGCAGTGAGGGGACAGCCCGCCGGGGGCCGGGCCTCCGCAACGGCCTATTCGTCGTCCGAGGGGATTTCCGCCCCCTGCCACCGCAGCTTGGCCCTCAGCAGGGCGCCGAAATTCTGCTTCCGGAGATGAACCAGGGAAAGCGTTTCCGGCGCCTTCCGGATTACCAGGCTTTCTCCCACTTCGATGGGATAGGCGGAACGGCCGTCCAGGGAATAGACCATGGAGTCAAAGCGGCCGCGGCGCTCGCGGGGCCGCAGGCGTATGGTCATGTTGTCAGGAAGCACCACGGAACGATTGGTCAGGCTGTGCGGGCAGATGGGGGTGACGCATACGACACGGGACATGGGCCAGACCAGAGGCCCCCCGGCGGAAAGGGAGTATGCCGTGGAGCCGGTGGGGGTGGAAACCAGAACGCCGTCCGCATGGTAGCGGTTCAGCAATTCTCCGTCTATCTCCGCATCCAGGTCCACCATCTTGCCGGACTGGGCGCGGATCAGGGAAACTTCATTCAAGGCCAGCTTGCGGGGAGGTGCCGCAACGCCGTCTCCCCCCACCCGGACCACTTCAAGCATGGAACGTTCATCCGTCAGGTAGGAACCTTCCTGAAGGGCATACGCCAGAAGCGGCAGTTCCTGCACGGAACAGGTGGTCATGAACCCCAGCCGGCCCAGGTTCACTCCCGCCAGGGGAACGCGGTGCATGGCCGCCAGGGAAGAGACGGTCAGCATGGTGCCGTCCCCTCCGAAGGTCACCAGCATGCCGCACCGTCCGATAGCCCGTTCCAGAGCATCCGGCGTTTCAATGACGCAGGAGCCCAGCCCGTGGCGGGAAAGCTCCCGGCGCATGATGCGCAACGCTTCCCCCAGCCCCGGTTTTTCCGCCAGAGCGACCAGGCCGATTACCTTGGAAGAATTCATGCGGGAGATCATACTGCATTTTTCCGAGCCGCTCAACTGGTAAACCGCAACCGGGAAAAGATTGTTCCGCCCTGCTCTATTCCTTAAATTTCAACTCTTGTTCCTTTTTTGTTATACAAAATCATCAATATGTGTTAAACGTAAAAAGCGTGAAATGGTTCTTCCCCGTCCTGCTGTTTTTTCTGATGCCGGGCTGCTCCACTACGGAGAAGTGCGCTCAGAAAACGGAGCCGTCCGTTCAGGAGGCAGAGGCGCATGTCAAAAATGCGCCCTACCGGGTACGTGGAAAAAGGTATACTCCCATGAGCGTGGCGGATGCCCTGCAATACCATGAGACCGGCTATGCCTCCTGGTATGGCGGCAAAGCGCGCCGCCTGAAGACATCTTCCGGAGAGTACATCAATCCCCAGCGTTCCATGACGGCGGCCCACAAAACCCTGCCGATGCCGTGCAAGGTGAAAGTCACCTGCCTGGAAACCGGCAAATCAACCGTCGTCAGAATCAATAACCGCGGGCCTTTTCACAGCAACCGCCTGATAGACCTCACCACCGCCGCCGCAAGCCGCATCGGCCTGCATAGACGCGGCGTATCCAGGGTCCGTCTGGAAGTCATCTCCGTGGGTGACGGCCCGCATGAGGTTTCCGCCCGTTAATCCCATCTCATCCTTTTCCGTATATTTATCATTTTACCCTGCATGATTCCGCTCCGCATTGTTCTTACCTCCCTGGCATGCCTGTGCCCGTTCTCTCTGGCTCAGGAGCCTAAATCGGATCCCGATAAAACGCTGATTATCATTTCTACCAGCGATATCCACGGCAATCTGGACAATTTCCCAAGACTGGCCACACTGGTAAAGCAATACCGCGCTAAATATCCGCACGTGCTGCTGGTGGATTCAGGTGATTATTTCATAGGTAATCCCTATGTGGACGACTGTGAAAAACGGGGAGAACCCCTTACCATCCTGATGAACAAGCTGGGGTATGATGTAGTGACCATCGGAAACCATGATCTGGATTACGGGCAGGAGGCCCTGCGCGACCATATCAAGGGAATGCCCTCCACCAAGTTTGTCATTACCAACGCCAGCCTTTCCCCTACTCTGGAAAACTGTTTTTCTCCGTATGTCAGCATCCCGATTGAAGGCACGTCCGTTTCCGTAGGGTTCATAGGTCTGGCGGACCTTCAAACCACGGATGTGAGGAAGATGGCCGGCATCTCATGGACGCTGCCGGATGAAGAAGATTACAAGGGCATCACGGACAGGTTCCGGCTTCACCACAACACCATTAACGTCATCCTCAGCCATCTGGGATACGGCAATGATCTGAAAATGATGAAGTATTCGCCGAATATCGACGTCATTCTCGGAGGCCATACCCATGTCATGCTTCCCAGCGGTCATCTCAGAACAGGCACGCTGCTCAGCCACACGGGACATAGTTTGAGCCACGTAGGAGTTACGGAAATCATCTTCTCCACGGAACATCCCGTCTCCATCCTTTCCAAATCCACCAGGGCCGTTTCTTTGAATGAGGAAATTCCCAATGACCCGGAAGTAAAGGAAATTGTCCGCCGGTTTTCCGGAAATCCGCTTTTCAACCAGCAGGTGGGCGTCGCCGGAGAAGAAATCACGCACGTCACCATAGGCACCCTTTTCTGCAAGGCCATTCAGCAGGCCTCCCATTCGGACATTGCCATTTACAACCGCGGCGGAGTACGGTCCAAAAACCATCTTAACAAAGGACCCGTTACCATCAGGGACATTTACGAGCTGGAACCCTTCCGGGAAAAGATCGTCACCTGCTCCATGAGTAAAGCGGACATTGAGCAACTGATCCTGTCCAAATTCATGTCTCCGACCGATGACGAAGGAGGTATTCTGGAAGTGTACTGCTCCAGATTCTCCTACCAGATCATGGACGGTGTTACGCCCAGCATTACCAGCACTTTGAAAAACGGGGTCATTTATACTGTCGCGATGGGAGACTACCTGTGCAGCAATTTCATATTTCCCCAACGGGGAAACGGCAAACCGACGGGAATAGATGTCCGCAAAGCCCTGATTGATTACCTGAAACAAATCAAGAAGCTGCTCAATCCTCCGCCGTCCAAGCTGCCCATCATCAGAGATACGACGTTCGCCCTGTGAACTACGGCCGCAAGCACACGCTACATTCCCGCCAGCCATGCAGCCGGATCCCTATCATGCAGTACCGGAAGAGAAACGGAATATCAATGGTTTCCGCATCCTCCCCTCCGGTGCTTTGGTGACGGACACACCGCCTTTCGACCGTCTGTTTGAAGAAGGAACCGGAAACGGGCTGTATGCCCTGGCGGTATCCAACTGGGAAACCGTTCCGGATCCGGGCGCCTTCTTTATCAAGAACATGGCGCGCCAGGCGCTTACCCGCATGGCGCACGCTGCCGCAGAAAGGCCGGACGAGGTGGATACCGTTCTGGACCACCTGCTGGCCTCCGCTACGGAAAAAGCCTTTCTGGCGGAGCAATTTCCCCCCGTACCGGGCGCGGAATATGCCACTCCGGACATCATTGCCGGATGGTTTGAAGATTTGCGGAAGGCAATAGCAAAGGAAATCCGCGTCCGAGGCATTACCCCCGCCGAATGGTTGAATAGCCTGGGCGCGCCCTGGAACCAGATAGGCAAGGTATTTTTCCACCTTGCGGAAAACCGGGATGACGCCACAGGCTCCCGCCCCTTTGCTTTCATGGCTACCTTTGCGCATCAAAGCGCTGCGGACAACCAGGTACGCCACCTCCCCCTTGCCACCGCCCTGAAACTTCATGAAGGGAATTACACCGCCCTGCTGGCCTTACTCCAGCCTTTAAAAGAAGCGGCACGCGAAAGCCCCCTGCTGAAGCGCCTGCTGGATAACGGGAAAATTTATACGCCGATGGCCTGGAGCGCTCCGGAGGCCCGGGATTTTCTGCAGGACACGCCGGTCTACGAACGCGCAGGCATCATTGTGCGCATGGTGAATCTATGGAAAAAAACCCCTCCCAAACTACAGGTAAAAGTTACGGCAGACGCATCCGGAAGTGAAACAACGGTCCATTCTTCCGGGCTTTCCGTCCGCAGGCTGCTGAAATTTTCCGTATCCGCCACTCTGGGAGGCAAAGACCTGACCCCGGAGGAGCTGGGGGAACTGCTCAGCAACGGAGACGGCCTGATCCGCTTCAAGGGGGAATGGGTGTGTGTGGACGCCCGGAAGGTCCGGGACTTAATGGACCGGTGGACTCAAGCGGCACGTATGATGAGCTCCCTCGGCATCCCTCTGGTCCAGGGTCTGAGAATGCTGGTTAACGGCCCTTCCGGCCAGCTTGTACAGATTCCGGAACCGGACGAAGACTGTGTCATGGAACCGGGACAAAACCTCCGGCAGACCCTGGACATCCTGGCGGGGAAAGTCCCAGTCTCCATACCGGAGCTTCCTTCCCGGCTGGACGCCCTGATGCGCCCTTACCAGAAAGAAGGGTTCTCTTTCCTTTACCGGATTACGGAACGGGGTTTCGGCGCCTGCCTGGCTGATGATATGGGGCTGGGAAAAACCCTTCAGGCTATTGCGTGGCTGGACGCATTGCGGAGAAAAGGCCGGCTGGAGGGTCTGCCGGCTCTGATTGTGGCTCCGGCCTCCCTCCTGTCCAACTGGAAAGAGGAAGCGCAACGCTTCGCTCCGGAGCTTATCCTGCGCATCATGCACCCTTCCTCCCCGGACCCGTGGCAGCCGGAAAATACCCTGCGCCGGAAAGACTGCCACGCCGTCATCACTACGTATGGCATGGCTGCACGCACGTCCGCCCTGGCCGACCTGCATTTCCCGGCCATTATTCTGGATGAAGCCCAGGCTATTAAAAACGCAGGCTCCGCCCGTTCCCGCGCCATCCGTTCCCTGCATGGGGAACGACGCATAGCCCTGTCCGGCACGCCGGTGGAAAATAACCTGAATGAACTCTGGAGCCTGATGGAATTTCTGAATCCGGGGCTGCTGGGCAGCAGAAAAAGCTTCGAATCCTTCACCCGTTCCCTGGAACGCGGTTATGCCCCGCTGCGACGCCTGGTGCGCCCCTTCATCCTGCGCAGAATGAAAACGGATCCGGCGCTGGTTCCCGACCTGCCGGACAAAATGGAAATACCGGCCTATTGCTCCCTCACGCCGGAACAGGCCGCCTTGTACCAAGCACAGATAGACATGCTGCATGCCGTACTGGACGAACCGGACCCAGCTGCCCGCCTGATGCTGATTTTACCCATTCTGGCACGCCTCAAGCAGATCTGCAACCACCCCGCCCAGTTCCAGGGCACGGACGATTATGCGCCGGAACGCTCCGGAAAGTTCCGGCGGCTTCAGGAACTGTGCGCCTCCATTGCCGCCAGGCAGGAAAAAACCATTCTCTTTACCCAGTTCCGCTCCATCATTCCCCATCTGCACGATCTCCTGTCCGGAGTCTTCGGCCGTTCCGGGCTTACCCTGCACGGGGGAACGCCTATTCCGGAACGCCAGAACATCGTCACCGCCTTCCAGAAGGAATCCGGCCCTCCCTTCTGCATCCTGTCCCTGAAAGCCGCCGGAACCGGCCTGACGCTGACCCAGGCATCCCACGTCATCCATGTGGACCGCTGGTGGAACCCCGCTGTAGAAAACCAGGCCACGGACCGGGCCTACCGCATCGGGCAGCACCGGAACGTACTCGTGCACCGCCTGATCTGCCGGGGCACCATTGAGGACCGCATTGACGCCATGCTCAAGGACAAGCGCCGCATGGCGGACGACCTGTTCTCCGGAGGCCCCGAACAATGGCTCATGAACATGAGCGCGGAAGAATTAAATAATCTGTTTTCCGGCAGTCCCTGCTGAGCACCCTGCGTAAGAACGGATTCTTTCCTGAACTCTCCGGAAGAGGGCAGCGCCCCTTCATCCCCGGCGTTATTCATGAAACCACGGCCAGCGGCATGGTGGTTTTCCAGTCTCCGCGGGTAAAATCCGGAAATTCCACAGGCATCCCGCCCTGGGCGATGGAACGGGCTGTCAACGGCAGCAGGGAAGACCAGGAAGCTCCTTCGTAAACGTTCTGATCCATTGGTTCTCCGTTCCGGAGGCATTCCACGATGCGGGAAAGCATCACAAAGTCCATACCGCCGTGACCGCCCATTTTCGTGGCCAGCTCCCCGATGCGTTTCCAGAGGGGATGATCGTATTTTTCATAAATAGCGGCCAGTTTTTCCCTGCCTTCAATCCATTCATGATAATTGCCGTTGCCCAGCTTTTCACCCGCCACGCGGGTTGGGAAACCAGCCAGCGTGCCCTCCGTTCCCTGGATCAGGTTGGCGCGGGAGTAAGGCCGGGGGGACGTCTCATCCAGCTGGACAAGAATGGTCCGCCCCAGCTGCGTCTTGACAACAGCCGTATTCATGTCACCGCAGATGAATGGAGTATTGTTCCAGCGGTGATCGGCGGGAAGATGCTTTTTAGCGTAGGCATTGCGCCCGAGAGCAGGAGAAGCGAACGCCGCCACACGGCAGAAACGGTCCTCTCCACGCTCCAAATTCATATATTGAGCCACCGGCCCCAACCCGTGGGTGGGGTACAGGTTGCCATTGATTCTGGTATGATATTCCGGCCGCCAGGCCCCTTCCCCGCGCGTGTCCCCCAGCTGCGTCACCAGGCAATGGATATACGCGGCCTCCCCGTGAAGCAAATCGCCGATGACGCCCTGCCGGACCATGTTCAGGAACATGAGTTCATCCCGCCCATAGTTGACGTTTTCCATCATCATGCAATGTTTCCTGGTGGCCTCGCTGGTATCCACCAGGCTCCAGAGCTCCTCCAGAGAGACGGCCAGAGGAACTTCCACAAAGGCGTGAGCGCCGTGCTTCATGCTGTCGCAGGCGATTCTGGCATGCGAACTCCAATCCGTACTGATGATGACGGCATCCGGCTTCAGCTCCTTCAGCATGGTCAGGTATTCCATATCGCCGCCGGAATAGCCCAAAGGGCTTTTCCCCATTCTGGAGAGCACGCGATCCACGCCGCGTTTCGTCAACTCTTCCTTCAAATCACATATGCCCACGATTTCCACTCCATCCATCACGCACATTTGCGCCAGGTGGGAGAACCCGCGCCCTCCCACGCCGATGAAGGCCAGCCTGATGCGACCCAGCCGGGGAGCCTTGAACCCTCCCATGTATGTGGAACCGGAAGGCCTCGGAGCCGCCGGAGAGGCGGATTTCCAGAGATGGTCTCCGGCAGGGATTTCCACAGCCTTCCCAGGGAGGGCATTTCCGGCGGCAGCCGCTCCGGCCGCAAGCCCCAAAGATTTGAGAAATTGTCTGCGTGATGAGAAAATAGACATGGCTTGAAAGTATGGCTTCAAGGAAAACTACGCCCCCTCCGGAGTGAATTTATCATCATTCTCCCTATTGAGGGGAAAAGCTCCGGATGGCTGATTTTAGAGTTTGCAAAATCCGGCGGAACTCCCACTATGAGATTTACTTCTGACTCTACCCTTTTTTTCATTGATGCGTTACCTACTTCTCATCCTGTTGCTCGCCGGGGGATACTACGGCTGGGATTATTATCAAAACGGCCTCGCAACCAGGCATGAAGCCCTCAAAGCCATGGAGCAGGAACCCTGCCCGGAGCTGGATGCGGCCCAAGCCCGTTTTGATGAAGCCGCGGAACTTCACGAACAGCAGGCGGTGCGTCTCCAGAAAGCTGTTCAACGGAAGGAAGAAGCCGTCCGCAAATACTGGGATGCCCGAATAAAGCAAGCCGGCCAGGAAAAAGACGGGAAAAAGACGCCCTCTCCCGTAAGCGGAAAGCCCAATGCCCGAAGCGCGGAAGCCCGAATAGCCCATCTGCTGGAACAATATGACCGGCGCGTTGCGGAAGTGGAAGAACTCAAAAGCAGGAGGGACGCCACCAGACAACAATTGGACAGCGCCCGAAACCGGCTTCAGGAACAAATACGCCAGGTGGAAACCCGTCAGGACATCAACCGCATCCAGCTCGCGGAGGCGTCCAACACGAAAAACAGGAATTTTAAAGTGACGGAGAACAGGACGGATCTGCTCAAACTTCAGGCCAGTCTTCCGCAGGAACTGGAGCGCATTACCGACCAGGGGGAAGCCGCTCTGCGCGACCAGACGGAAGCTTACGAAAAGGCCAAAAGGGAGTTGGACCTGTTCCAAAACAATGTGGACAGGCAGATCGCCAGTCTTCGGGACACCATGAACTCCCCTCTGGCGGAAGATTATGATGAGACGGAAATACTTTCGGAAGACCCCGAATTCCGCACGATGATTGCTCCTTACGACCAGGCCGTCAGCCATGAGGAAACGATTGTCATGCGAACGGAGGCGGATGTGGAGGAACAGGCCAAAGCCCTGCACAGGCTGCAACGCGTCAGAGACGCGAAACTCGAAGAGGAGCGCAGCCGGCTCAGACAGGAAGAAGAAATCTTCTTCACGGCGGCAACCGTCATCGGCGTAATATTGTTGATCTCCATTCTGCTCTCTTTCGCCAGAAGGAGATGATGTCTTTGAAGGTTGACACTGCACTGCAAACCTAGTTTACTGGGTGGGCCGCCGGGAACCCCGTGGAGGCACGACTGGCAAACCCCGCCAGGACCGAGAGGTAGCAACGGTAGCTTGTTCGTGTTTGCCGCGTCCGTTCCCGGCGGCATTTTACAGTCCCCACGCCATACCGGAGTTGAACGGGAGTTTTCCCGTGGTAAAATACCGCCCATGAACGTATCCGCCGCCCTTGACTGGCTCTTTTCCACCCAATTTTTCGGGATCAAGCTGGGGCTTGACAACACAGAAAAACTGTTGGCGGCAGCCGGGGCGGACCGTATCAACGCCACCGTGGTCCATGTGGCCGGCACCAATGGGAAAGGCTCCACCTGCGCCATGATTGAGGCCCTGGCCAGGGCGCAGGGTTATGTCACGGGCCTGTTCACTTCCCCCCATCTGGTAGATTTTTCTGAACGCATCCGCGTCAATGGAGACATGATCACTCCGGATGCCCTGGCAGAAGAAATTTCCTTCCTGAAACAGCTGGCGGAAGGCTGGGAACAGCCGCCCACCTTTTTCGAGCTGGCTCTGGCCGTCGCCCTGCGCCACTTCCGGAAAAACAGCGTGAACTTCATCATTCTGGAAACAGGGCTGGGCGGAAGGCTGGACGCCACTAACGCCGTGCCCAAGGATATCGCCGTACTGGCCCCCATCGGTCTGGACCACCAGCAGTATCTGGGAGATACCCTGGAAGAGATCGCTGCGGAAAAAGCGGCCATCATCGCCCCCGGAAAACCGTCCGTAACTGCCGTGCAGCACCCGGGTGTCATGGCCGTCATCGAACGAACGGCGCGGAACCGCCGTTCTCCCCTCACGATTGCCCGGGCGGACCGGAACACGCCCCGCCCATGCCTGCCCGGAGCCCATCAGCGGGAAAACGCAGCCCTGGCGCTGGAAACCATGAGACGGCTCCATGCCCTTCCCTCCCCTGCCGCAGCCGCCGCTGCCCTGGCCAGGGTACAGTGGCCCGGACGGTTCGAACGCCTTGAGACGCCCCCTCTGGTACTGGACGGCGCTCATAACGAACATGCGGCGCGCGTGCTCGCGGCCACGTGGAAAGAGGAATTCCCGGGACGGAAGGCGGCGCTGGTTTTTGCCGCATCCGCAGACAAGCATATCCGGGAAATGATTCCGGTTTTGCGGGAAATTGCCGGAGAATGGCACCTGGTTCCCTGCACTTCCCCCCGCATCATGCCGGCGCAAGAAATGGCTGCCCTGCTGGCCGGGCAGGAAACCGGCCCCGTTTTCATTCATTCCACGCTTCCGGACGGGCTGCAGGCGGCGCTGGCTTCCCCGTTCCCCGCTCTGGCGGCAGGTTCCCTGTTCCTTCTGGGAGATTTGAAAGCATTGCTCCGTCATGCGGAAAAACGCAGCACCGCCCAATAACCCCTACAGCCTTTTTGCTTTTCCCCGTGACTTCCGACGACATGACCCTTTCCGCCCTCCGGCCCGGAGACCTGCGTCCCGAACTGCTGGCTCCCGCCGGGGACATGGACTGCGCCCGCGCCGCCGTAGCCAATGGCGCAGACGCCATTTATTTCGGTCTGGACCGTTTCAACGCCCGTCTGCGCGCAAACAACTTCACGCTGGATTCCCTTCCGGAACTGATGCGTTTCCTTCACGCGCACGGCGTGAAGGGGTACGTGACCATGAATACGCTCATTTTCACCTCCGAGCTGGCGGACGCCCTCTCCTACCTGGGCCACCTGAATGCCGCCGGCGCGGACGGGGTCATCGTGCAGGACATCGGACTTGCCCGCTGCCTGACGGAATGGGGAAGGCAGGTTCCCGGCATGAAGCTGGAACTGCACGCCTCCACCCAGATGACGCTTTCCTCTCCGGACGGGCTGGAATTCGCCTCCGGATTCCTGGACCTGAAGCAGGCCGTCCTGGCCCGGGAACTGAGCCTGAAGGAAATCGGGCAATGCGTACGGCATACGGACATACCCCTGGAAGTATTTGTTCACGGGGCGCTCTGCGTGGCCTACTCCGGCCAGTGCCTTACATCGGAAAGCCTGGGCCAGCGCAGCGCCAACAGGGGGGAATGCGCGCAGGCCTGCCGCCTGCCCTATTCCCTGGTTGTAGACGGCAAAGCCGTTCCCCTGGGAGAACGGCGCTACCTGCTCAGCCCCCAGGACCTGTGCGCCATTGACCGCATCCCGGACCTGGTCCGCATGGGCGTAAAAAGCTATAAGATAGAGGGTCGCCTGAAAAGCCCGGAATACGTTGCGGCGGTGACGGCGGCCTATAGAAAAGCCCTGGACGCCGCCTGCGCTGGAATACCTGTGGATGAAATGGTGACCGTACGCGACCGCTACGCACTGCAAATGGTATTTTCACGCGGCTTCTCCACAGGCTGGCTGGACGGAACGGACCACCCGCGTCTGACCCACGGCCGCTACGGTAAAAAGAGGGGCGCTTACGCAGGCGTCATCATGAACAGCGGTCAGGGCTGGCTGGATATCAGACCGGAAGGAGGCATTCCGCTCGCGCCCGGTGACGGCTTCGTCATTGATGCAGGGGAAGACCGCAATGAAGAACAGGGCGGTCGTATCTGGAAAGTGCAGAGAAACCGCCTTTTCTTTCATGGAAAAGCATCCCGCATTGACTGGAGCAGGGTCAGGCCGGGGCAGAAGCTCTGGAAAACGGATGATCCGGCCCTGAACGCGGAGTTGAAAAAAATGCGGGAACACCTGCTGGAAGCCTCCGTACCCCTCCATTTGACATGCACCGGATCCGCCGGGGAGCCTCTGACGGTTTCCTGCCCGGAATACGGGTGTTCCGTGCAGTCCGCACAGCCCCTGCAAACGGCGGAAAAACGCCCGCTGACTCCTGAAGCGCTGAAACAGCAGCTTGGCAGACTGGGAGGAACGGGGTTCCGCCTGGCTTCCTGCGAATGCCGGCTGCCGAACGGGTTGATGCTCCCGCTCAGCATCCTCAACCAGGCAAGGCGCGCCCTCGTGGAACAAATTCAAACGGTCCGGCAGGAGAGGGAAGCCCCCGTTCCCTCCCATCTTTCCGCGGCTTTCACCCCTTCCGCGCTTCCGGCGGGGGCGGCAGCTCCGGACGCGCCGCCGCACCTGTCTGTGCTGTGCCGCAGACCGGAACAGATACCTTCCGTTCTGGATGCCGGGGCGGATGCCGTTTATCTGGACTTTGAAGACCTCCGGGACTATGCGGCGGGAGTGAAAGCGGTTCGGCAGCACGCGGACAGCATCCCCGTCTTTCTGGCGACGCCCCGCATCCAGAAGCCGTCTGAAACCGGTTACTTTAAGCTCATGGAACGGGCGGAGCCGGACGGCATCCTCATCCGCAACCTGGGCGCGGCGCAATACTTCCGCCATTCCCCCCTGCGCCGCATTGGGGATTTTTCCCTGAATGTCGCCAATCCGTATAGCGCGGCTATCCTGAAAGAACGGGGGAGGCTGGAATATCTCACCCTCTCTTACGACCTGAACGCGGAACAGGTGGCGGACCTGCTCCGCGCCGCGCCGCCGGAATGGTTTGAACTGACTCTGCATCAGCATATGCCCATGTTTCACATGGAGCATTGCGTGTTCTGCACCTTCCTGTCGGACGGCACCAGTTATAAGAATTGCGGACGCCCCTGCGAACGGCATCATGTGCAGCTGCGTGACCGCGTAGGCCAGCTTCATCCCCTGCTGGCGGACGCCGGGTGCCGGAACACGCTGTTCAACGGACGCGCTCAGACGGGAGCCGGCTTCCTCCGGGGCTTCCGCCGCCTGGGTCTTTCCCGCTTCCGTCTGGAACTGCTGGATGATCCCCCGGAAAAAATACGCCTTCTGGTGTCCCGCTACCGGGAATTGCTGGACGGCTCCTGCACGGCGGCCCGGCTCATCCGGGAACTGGATGTCGCGGAACAGCTCGGCACCACGGAAGGTACGCTCCGGCCCAGATAATGTCCCTTTGAACAATGGTCAATCCCTATTCGGATTCCCGGTTTTGACCATACATGTTCAATATTTTATCATTCTTTAAAAGGATACCCATTTTTCTACCCATGCCGGCCATTTCCTTTTTCACCTGGTCGCTGGTAATGCCTTTTAAATGGTCCTGCACAAATTCATGCGCCTGCATCATATATTTCTCATCATTCCACATGATGAGAAACCGGCGGTAGCTTTTCATCATTTTAATGCAAGTTTTTTCCTTGCCGGTCAAAACCAGCAACGCCTGTTGAAAAGCTTTGCTGGTTTTGCTCTTCATTTTGGAATTCCATTTGACATTTTTTGATTTTTCCAGCCATAAATTTAAGAAATTACCGGTAGTCCCTTCCTTGTAAACAGCATGGAGTTTAACCTCAGGGCAGTCGGCAATCAGCTTTTTCCAAAATTGCCGGATGAAAAGTTCCTCTGCTTCGGGCGTACTGTCCGGGCTGACCCCGCAGGCGTACAATTCATAGGGATTCACCTTTTCAGGGTTAATCTTCAAAACATGACCCGCCACGTAATCAATCAGGTTATGTTCATGGGGCATCGCCTTGCTGAACTGGATGAGGTACTCCAGCTTCTTCTTATCGCCCGCACCTCCCGCCTTGATGCCCAAATAACGCGCCCAGGCCGGATAATTGTAAGGATTGGCCCGGCACGCCTCCTGAAGCAGCAGTTCCACATGCTGCGGATTCCGGGAATAAAAAGATAAATCGTACATCAAGGAAGATTCACGGGCCTGGGGACCCTGCCAGAAAGCGCAGAGGGCGGAGATAATCTGCACGGGGCCTTTCCACGGCAGTTTATTTCCACCATTGGCCCAGTTCCATCCTCCAATGTTGTTGCCGATCAGCCATTGCCCTTTGGGGTGCTTCCAAATAAAAGCGCAATGCCCCGGCTGCCCGATGGGGTACGCCGGGACGCCTTTGGCTCTTAAAAAACCCGCGGCCCCCTTGGAAACGGCTCCGCACACGCCTCCATATTCCGTATAAAGCTGAAGAGTGATGGGCTTGTTATCGTAAAACGCGGCCCCGGCATGGATGCTGATTCCTCTGTGATTCTTTTTACGGTAGGGAATAAATCCGGTAAATTTACCCCCTGCCTGCTCGGGTTTGATATTTTTCCCTTCAATAAATTGCTGGGCCCATGCCAGATCTTCCAGACTCTCTTTTCCTCTCAGAACCACGGCCCACTCCCACGGTTCAAGGCTGTCGGCCTGCGGATAACACCTGCCATGATGATGGGAATCATGGTAAAATCCATACCTGGCTATACATTCCTCTGCCGTGAAAACATCGGCGATGAGACAGGCCCCCAGGGCGATGTTAAGGTCAACTCCGCACAAGTCCCTGTCTGCGCTATTCCACAGACGGTAAAGAATAGCCAGACTGCTCTGCTGAGCATACCCTGCATGGGCCAGTTTCCGGAAAACTTCCGGATGGGAGACAAGCCACCTGGTAAACGTCCGGTCCCGGAGCTCTCTTGTTGAAAACGCCTTTTCCTGGCTGGCATAACGGAAAAATTGTCCGATATGGCACAGTTGCTCCAATTCCGGATGATGTACTATCCGCCGGATTTTTTCCGGTGAAAGAGTACCGGAATCAAGATGTTTCCGGAGTTGATTCCGTACGCCGTCAATGATGACTGAAGAATAATCCGCCCTCAGCAAACTCTCCACGGCGGTGGCATCCCGGGCCCGGGAAACGCCAGATACCAGTAACAGGACGCAGCACAACAGCATTCTCAGCAGAATATTCGCGGCCATGGCGGCTAATCCTCCTTCCCGAGTTTTCTGTGTTCCCGGAGCATCCCGGGAGAGTACAGGAATTGAACTCTCTTTCTCATGCCTCCGGTCCTCTCCAGAAACTCCACCAGCTCCCGGTCCGTCTTGTAGCCGCATTCCCTCAGCCTTTCCAGCGCGCGGCCCCTATTCCCGGGGTGAAGCTCCAGAACGATATTCAACAGGACACCCTCGCTGTTCTCAATATACCAGCGGAAGGACTGCCGGAGGCGGACCAGTTCGTCCACGTTCCGCTCGTACAGGGCCTTCCTGCGCCGTTCCTCTTCCGCACCGCAGGCAGCGAGGTTTTTCGTCTCCCGGTAACGCCAGTAGGGCAGCGTGTCGACCGGCCTCACGGGATGGAACTTCCCGTGCTCCGCCTCCAGCCCGGCGATGTAGCGGTAAACGGCGGCACCCTGAAGCATCATCCGCCTGATATATTCGAACTCCGCCTCCAGGCAGAACCTCGCGAGCTCCTTCCCTTGCCTGAGCCTCTTGTTCTCCCTGACATAGGTTTGAATTTTGGAAAGATTACAACATGCTTTAAATTTGGTTTCCAGCTCACTTCCGTTGATCCAGATGGAAAAGTTGTCCAGCCGGTAGTCCTGATAGGGGGCCTTGACGACCATGTTGTTGATGAACAGGGCGTTTTCCAGCTCTTCCGGGGTCATTCCGCCGTCCTCGTCAAACAGCTCCCTGTTGAGCACGGGCAGCGCCTGCTGGTAAAAGTCGCCCAGCTTCCCCTGATCCAGCAGGTCTTTCAGATGCCGCGCGTCCCCGCTAAGCCGTTCAATCCGGATGTCCATGAAGGAGGGCAAATCGTCGTACACAGCAGCTTCATCCGCGCGGCTCCCCAGAGAAAAGAGCAGGAAGAAGGAAAGGCTGAGGGGAACCATCCCCGACAGGATATTCGCGGCCATGGCGGTTAATCCCCCTTCCCGAGTTTTCTGTGTTCCCGGAGCATCCCGGGAGAGTACAGGAAACGGGTGTCCTTGTCCATACCCCCGGTCCTTTCCAGAAACTCCACCAGCTCCCGGTCCGTCTTGTAGCCGCATTCCCTCAGCCTTTCCAGCGCGCGGCCCCTATTCCCGGGGTGAAGCTCCAGAACGATATTCAACAGGACACCCTCGCTGTTCTCAATATACCAGCGGAAGGACTGCCGGAGGCGGACCAGTTCGTCCACGTTCCGCTCGTACAGGGCCTTCCTGCGCCGTTCCTCTTCCGCACCGCAGGCAGCGAGGTTTTTCGTCTCCCGGTAACGCCAGTAGGGCAGCGTGTCGACCGGCCTCACGGGATGGAACTTCCCGTGCTCCGCCTCCAGCCCGGCGATGTAGCGGTAAACGGCGGCACCCTGAAGCATCATCCGCCTGATATATTCGAACTCCGCCTCCAGGCAGAACCTCGCGAGCTCCTTCCCTTGCCTGAGCCTCTTGTTCTCCCTGACATAGGTTTGAATTTTGGAAAGATTACAACATGCTTTAAATTTGGTTTCCAGCTCACTTCCGTTGATCCAGATGGAAAAGTTGTCCAGCCGGTAGTCCTGATAGGGGGCCTTGACGACCATGTTGTTGATGAACAGGGCGTTTTCCAGCTCTTCCGGGGTCATTCCGCCGTCCTCGTCAAACAGCTCCCTGTTGAGCACGGGCAGCGCCTGCTGGTAAAAGTCGCCCAGCTTCCCCTGATCCAGCAGGTCTTTCAGATGCCGCGCGTCCCCGCTAAGCCGTTCAATCCGGATGTCCATGAAGGAGGGCAAATCGTCGTACACAGCGGCTTCATCCGCGCGGCCCCCGACGGAAAAGAAGAGAAACACGGAAAGACAGAGGGAAAGGTAATAGTTCATAAAGAAAATCAGTTGCTTGTTGCGGTGACGATGCCCGGGTCATTTTTGTTCAATCCCTTGAACTTCTGGATCCGGTAGTGCACCGTTCCCGTATCGGGATCGCGCCTGATGGAGAAAACCTGATCCGTGTTGAAATCCCAGAGCACTTTTTCTTTCGTGTACCTGCCGCCTTGGGGTTTATCCGTGCATCCGAATATCTGCCAGCGGCACTTCCACGTCCAGCCGATGGACCCCGAGAATGCGTCAATGAGCGCCGGCGGATACAGGCAGTTGGTGCTGTCATAGACTTCATTGGTGACGGAAACCCGTGCGGGCTCCGGCAAAGGCGCATGCTCGCTGACCAGGGGATGGTCCGGAAGAGGGTCGGGCTCATAACCGGCATGCTGCTCCAGGGAGTAAAGATTGGTGAAGCTGACGTTCAAGGGATACACGCGCAGGATGCGGAGGGCGCTCAGCCCCGCGGTGCATCCCACCTTGGCCGCTTCTTCCTCCGCCTGCCGGAAAGGGCTCTCCGCCCCCGCGTACATCAGCCCCTGGGGCGGGATGAGGGTGAATTCCACCACCTGCTCCACCCCGTCCACCTCAGCTTTCACCTTGAGCGTCTGCCGCGCTTTGGCCAGGGTATTGATGTTGACGATGACTTGATCCGGTTTATTATCTATACTATCAAGCTTGAAATATTCCCCTCCTTCCACGGCGGACCAGTCACACCGGGTGCCTTTGGGAAGTTTTTTGCCGTCCAGCGTGGCGGTCAGGGTGATGTATTCCCGGAGGGTGACGGTCGTTCTTTCTCTGTTGCTTTTGTCTATCTCCTCCTGGGGAGGGTTGCGATCTGGATACCTGAAATATACTTCCGCCGCGCAGAACTGGGTTTTATGCCGTATTTCAACGCCCTTGGACGCCAGCGCGTTGAACGCCAGGAAACAGCAGGCCAAAAACGGGAAAATAAATGTTTTCATAAAAAAACGACCAAACATCGTTAAATCCAAAAAACAGATCATTGTCAATCCATATGCCACATAATTAAAAAAATTCCTAGACGGACTGCGGTCCCGCACAACGGCATGCCCGGCAGCAGGCCAAAAACCGCTGACGAACGCGGCATGCACCGCCCGCGCCTTGAAGCGGCGCGCAAACCGCCCTATGATGGTTCCCATGGGAATGGGAGACACCTTTTCCCGGAACTTCCGCAAAATGAATCATTCCCTTAAAGACCGCCTGATCCGTCACATGGAAGACGGACGTTACGAACCCCAGAGCAAATCCGAACTGGCCCGCGCCCTGAACGTGGATTCCCGGCAGAAGCTGGATTTCCGCGCCCTGGTGGACCAGATGGAGGAGGAAGGAAAACTCGTGCGGCTACAAAAGGGCAGATACGCTTTAAAGCGGGAACGCCGGAACCTGGTGCATGGCATGATCCGCATCCTGCGCTCCGGCAAGATTCTTTTTCTCCCCAGAAAAGGGGATCCCGCCGCTGCGGCCCTGGGATGGGACACGGAAGCCATTCCGGAGCTGGAACTTAAACCCAACCGTCTGGGTACTGCCCTGGACGGGGACCGGGTGGCCGTGCGCGTGGAACGCAAGGCGGCCAGGGGCCGGAGGAATATCCGCAGGGACCGCTTTTCTTCCCCGGATGCCGGCATGAAAGCCCGCGTGGAGGAAGTGACGGAACGCGCGCGCTCCCGCTGGCTTGGCGTCTTCCGCACCGGAAAGAACAAGCCGGGCCGCGTGCTGGGAGACGGCGTAAGCTCTCCGTCATCCATTGAACTGGCGGAAAAACCCGCCATGGAGGTGCTTCCCGGCCAACTGGTTTCCGTGGAACCCGTAACCTGCGGTGAGGAAAAGAAAGCCCCGCGCGGGAAAATCGTGGAGGTGCTCGGCTATCCGGACGAGCCCCACGTGGACATGGAAGCCGTTATCAGAAAATATGGCCTTTCCGCGGAATTTCCCGCCTCCGTGCTCCGGGAACTGGAAACGCTGCCTCAAAACCCTTCCCCCGGGGAACTCGCCCGCCGGGAAAACTGGACGGACCGTACCGTCATCACCATTGACCCGGCAAGCGCCCGGGATTTTGACGACGCCATTTCCATCACGGCCACTCCGTCCGGCTGGACGCTGGCCGTTCACATTGCGGATGTCTCCCATTTCGTCAGGCCCGGCGGCGCGTTGGATGGGGAAGCCCTGCGCCGCGGCAATTCCACGTACCTGCCGGACCGCGTCCTTCCAATGCTCCCGCCCCGCCTTTCCGACGATTTGTGCAGCCTGCGGCCGGATGTCGTGCGCCTGACAAAAGTATGCGAAATGAAATTTGATCAAAAGGGGAAGATGCTCCGTGCACGCTTTGCGGACGCTTTCATCCGCAGCAAGGCGCGCCTGACCTATCAGGAGGCCTTCGCCATGCTGAAGGGAAACGACAAGGGGGAAGTTCCCTCCACGGTGCGGGAAGCCTGGAATCTGGCCTCCATCCTGCGCCGCAACCGCTACGCCAAGGGAGCCCTGGATCTGGACTTCCCGGAAGTGAGAGCCGTTATGGACAAGGACGGCCGCGTGACGGGCATCATCACGGAAGAGTACGATGAAAGCCACCAGCTTATTGAGGAGTGCATGCTGGCCGCCAACGAAGCCGTGGCCCTGGCCCTGAAAAACGGGAACCGTCCCACCATCTACCGTGTCCACGAAGAGCCGGATTCCTCCAAACTGTTTGAATTCGGCCAGTTGTGCAAATTATACGGGCATCCCGTCCACGATATCGGACAACGCCAGTACCTGAATGAACTGATGAAGTCCATCAAGGGTTCCCCGGACGAGCAATTACTTAAGCTGGCGCTCCTGAAAAGCCTGATGAGGGCCAGGTACGACACGGAGCCCCTGGGCCACTACGGCCTGGCCACTCCCAATTACTGCCATTTTACCAGCCCCATCCGCCGTTACGCGGACCTGGTGGTTCACCGCTCCCTGAATCCCCTGCTGGCTAATCCTCCCAAAGGATCCAAAGGAGCAGGCAGCGCAGGCAGGCTGGAGGAAGACGCGGAACACATTTCAGAGACGGAACGCATTTCCGCCAGCGCGGAAAAGGACGCGAACCGGATGAAACTCTTCGAATGGCTGGAAGGCCAGTGCTACACGGAGCATCCGGAAGTGCACGAAGCTCTGGTTACGGAAACGCGCCACTTCGGCGTGCTGCTGGAAATACCGCGCCTCCAGATTAAGGGGCTGGTCAAGCCGGACAAGCTTCCCGGCGGCCGCTGGGTGTATGAGGCGTTCGCCAGCCGCTGGAAGAACGACCATGGTTCCGTGCTGTGCGCTGGGCTGCGCGTTCCCGTCATTCCCGTGAAAGTGGACAGGGAGCAGCAGTGGGCGGATTTCGCCATCGTCTCACGGGAGAAACCGCGGCAAACGGGAAAAACGGCCTTCCCCGCCAAACAGGAGAAGGGCACATCCGGCCACGGGCGGCGGAACCGCTGACAGCATACGCCCGTATATGGAAACAATCCCATACGGGAGTCAAATCCGATTCTCCCTGCAGCAGAACCAAATCTGCATTATCCTACACAATTTTTCTTGAAGTAAATTGTATTTTTCATGTATAGAATAACTGTTGTTTACTTGTGAATCCGACCTCACGCCTATGAATTCAGGACGCTGACTCCGTAAGTAAGCACCATATGAATGCTGAATGCCAAGGTCCGCTCCCGGGTCTGGAGCGGACCTTTTTCCCGGAAGCCTGTCATGAAGAAACGGGAAGGGCCAACAAGGGTGTCCAATTTACATGACAGCCATTCAGCGCCTCCCCGAACGCACTCCCTTTAATTACGCCGATCTGACCGATTACCGCGAAGGGCAAATCACCAGTCTGGCCCTTATTCGCTCCAAAGGAGTCAACATGACCATTCTGGCCTTTGACAACGAACAGCTCCTTCCCACTCACCAGACGCCCGGTCCTGCACTGATACAGATTCTGGACGGGACGGCGTACTTCACCGTGGGCAATGAAGAAGTTATTCTGCCCCAGGGAAAGAGCCTCCTGATTCCCGCCGGAGTGCCTCATTCCGTCATTGCCCGGGAACGGTTCAAAATGCTGGTTACTTCCATCCTGCCGCTGGACTGATCGGGAAGCCCTCCCCTGAAAATAACGAAGAACCATTCCGGGGAATTGCCACCTGGACATGGATCTGCGGCAAAACCATTCTTTCCAGGCTTCTCCTGACACGGGAATCGCGCAGATACGCAACATGCCGGAACAGGAGGACGGGCGGAAACGGCCTGCTCAGGCCTGGATCTTTTCCCCTGCGGCCAGCGCCTCAAAACGGGCCAGCACCCAGCAGAGATCGGAAAGGCGGTTCAGGAACAGGGCCGTGTTCACGTTGCTCAGGGCATGATCCAGCCTCAATGCCACCACACGGCGTTCCGCACGGCGGCAGACGGAACGGGCCAGGTCCAAATACGCGGAGCCCAGCGATCCTTCCTTGCCCGGGCGGGCCCAGCCTTTGAAACGGATGTCGCATTCCTTTTCCAGCAAATGGGCCTGTTCCTCCAGCCATGCCACATCCTCCGCTTTAATGCGGGCGTACCCCTTGGCGTCATATTTGGGCAAATCCTCCTCCATCGTGGCCAGTTCCCCCATGGCACCCACCAGGCGAGCCTGGACGCCGTCCAGCATCTCCACCGTCCGGGAGCTTACCCCGGAATGGCGCACCACGCCAATCAGGGAATTTAATTCATCCACCGTTCCGTAAGCTTCAATGCGCGGCGCTGTCTTGGGACTACGCCTGCCGAACATCAGGTCCGTTTCTCCGCTGTCTCCACGCTTGGTGATTACGCTCATACCATGTACCCTACCATGCCCGCGCCGTCCTGCACGCAAAAAAGAAGGCATATTCCGGAGCGGGAGCCAGCGCCATCTTTCCCGGCATGTACCGCACTCTCTATTCTTTTGACATGCAATAAAAACTATATAAGAAGAATGAATAAATGCTTCTGCTTCGTCTTCCTGCCGTTTTCCTCCCTCTCTTCATCAGCTTCCTCTTCGGGGCATGCTCTAAAAAGGAAAGCGCCTTGCTGCCCGGAGAAATAATCGTGAACGCATCGGAACTGCCCGGCCCCATACAGGAATGGAAGACGGATTCGGCCTGTGAAAGATGCCTGACCATCAATCTGGACAATCCGTCCCTTCCCTGGTTCCGCATCGCTGAGGGCATATCGGAGGCTTATGCGCATGGCGTGAATAATCTCCGTTTGAAAAGAGGGGATGCCATCGCGTCCGCCTTTGAAAATGGAATTTGCTGGGATCTTCCCGTCTCCACGGATATGGCCCCGGAATCTGATCCAGAATCTGAAAAAGGCATGAACCCGGACATTCCCTGCCTTCCCGACGATGCCGTTCTGGAACATCCTTTCCGTGAAGATGACTTTCTTGTTTTCAACAAAACACCTTCCCGGAAACCCGTTTATCCCATCGTGAAATTCATCCGGTCCCCTTACCCGGAAAGAGGGAACTACCAGCTTGTTTACTGGCGTATCCAGAAAAAACCATCCGGTCCATCCCGGAAAAACGACCTTCAGGCTTTCGCCAATATGGCAAATGAACATATCAACCAGCGCAGAGCATTCATTTTCCTCATTGAGAACGAAACACCCTGCGGAGAAGTATTCGACTATCTGAATGCCATTGACGGGAGAGACACGCTGGTGGGCGTAACCTTTTCCCGTGAAAATGAATAACGTCTCCCAACAAGGATTCATCAGGGCCTTCCTCCCTCCGCTCATCATCATGACACGTCAGGCCGTTTGAAACTTTTCCCAACGGCTGTACAACCCCTGCATGACTCGGACAAGAGATGAATTGGCGGCGGAAACCGCACCATCCGTCAAAGCGCCTCTCTGGACGCGAGACTACATCCTGGCCTGTTGCGCCAACTTAATGACGGGGCTGGCCTTCTATGAACTGGTGCCCGTTCTCCCGCTGTATCTGACGGGGCAATTGCAGGTCTCCTCCGGCTGGCTGGGCTGGATTATGTCCATTTATGTTCTGGCCGCCATTATCTCCCGCCCCTGGTTCGCACACCGGGTGGATACCGGAGACCGCAAGAAGATTTACATCACGGTTTACATTATGCTGGCCCTGTCCTTTTCAGGGTATGCTGCGGCCGCCACCGCCCTGGCGTTTTTCCTGACGCGCTTCATACAGGGCCTGATCTGGGGAGGCATGACCACCTCCGGCCCGACAATGGCAGTAGATATCATCCCCCCTGCCCGCCGCGGGGAAGGCCTGGGCTTCTTCGGCATGACAATGACGCTGGGCATGTGCCTGGGCCCCGTCATCGGCCTTCAGGTATACCAGCAGTACGGCTTTTACGTGATTACCTGGAGTTCCCTGCTCCTGTGCCTGGCCGGGGCGGGCATTGCATCTCTCATCCGCGTTCCCGGGAGCCCTGTTCAGGAGCCCGTGTATGAAACGCCTAAAAAGGTACTGGACCGTCTGGTGCTGCGCGTGGGCATTCCGCTGGCGGTGAACGTGATGATCGCCACCTTCTCCTATGGCGTGGTGGCCGTGTATTCCGCCCTGTACGGAGAAATGCACGGGTTCAAATACGCCGGGCTGTTTTACGCGCTGATGGGGCTGGGCATGCTGGTCTCCAGGTTCATGGTAGGCAGGCAAATCGACCGCGGACGCGTGGCGGAGCTTTCCGTCATCTCCCTGAGTATCCTGACCGTCAGTTTCGGCGCACTGGCGCTGGCGCCGCTGGAATGGATCTATTACGCTTCCGCCATCCTCATCGGCTTTGGCTTCGGCATTTTCATCCCCACGTTCCAAACCATGAAACTGAACATGGCGGACCGCGGCCACCGGGGAGCCGTCAATTCCACATTTTTCACCGCTTTTGACATCGGGGTGGGAACAGGCATGTTCCTGGGAGGCAAAATTTACGCGTACCTGAACCTGAACTGGGCCTTCGGAACGGGAGCCCTGCTGAATTTGCTGGCGATCGTATATTTTTACCGCATCTCCCTGGACCACTACCGTAAAAATAAATTGGGCGTGGATTCTGATTGATTTTCCTTCCATCACTCCCGTTCCGGGATGGAAAAAACATCAATTACCCGTTTGGCTGAAGGCCTCACGCGCAGCAACCGCGGATTCCAGGCCAGGGAAATACTGCGGGACAGCCCGTCCAGCGCCGGATGAGTAACCTTGACAAACCCTTCCCCCAGTTCTTTTTCCGCCATGCAGGGCAGGATTGCCATGAACGCTCCGCTCTTCAACATGCGGGCCGCAAAAGGAAAAGATTGCGTTTCACAGTGCACCCGCAGCCTGATGCCGAACTCAGCGCAATTCCTTTTCAGCAACGCATGAAACCCGGAACCGCTCCCCAGCGTTGCTAGGGGGAACATTTCCAGCAGGCGGAGAAAATCCTCCTTCTTCCCCCGCGCCTTTTTCCCGGCCAGGGCTGCAGGAACGTACAGCGCATAATCCATGGAGCAAATGACCCGGCTTTCCAACCCTTCCGCCTCCAGCGCGCTGGTACGCACAATACCGAAGTCTATATCCATATTCTGGAGCTTAGAGGGAATCTCACTGTTGCGGAGGTTCTCCAGCGCGAAAAGCCACGGCAGCCCCCGTTTCTGGATACTCGCCAGCACGGGAGCCACCACCCAAGCATGCAGGCTGTCCCCGGCTCCGATAGTGAACCGGTAGGGCAGATTCCGGCTCCGGCTTTTAAAATCATCCAGCAGGCACAGGCTTTCACTGGCCAGCCTCACCAGCTCCCACCCGGCTCCGGTAAGAGCCAGCACTTTCCCGCGGCGGCTCGCCAGTTCCACACCGAAGAATTCCTCCAATTCCTTAATCTGCCGGGAATACAGGCTCTGCCGCGCACTATCCCCCCGGGCGGCAGCGGCAATGCTCCCGGCCTTGGCCACTTCTATCAAGGTTTTCAATCGGTCCAGGGACAGTCCCCGTTCTGCGAAAAGATGCTCAAACATAACTTTATAGTTATATAATATGAATACTTATATAATGCAAGAGTCAACAAATGCGTTATGGTGACAAGGTCACAGGGCGCGAAGGCGCTTTCCGCATATCTCCGCGCCCCTCAACCAAAAGAATAAAACCATGATCACCATTGACGGAAAATACACGGAAGCCCGCGTGTTCACGGATGAACTGGAAGACCTGGCCCGCACCCAGATCAGGGACGTCTGCAACCACCCCGCCTTTGAAGGAAGCCGGGAGCGCATCATGCCGGACGTGCACGCCGGAGCCGGCTGCGTCATCGGGTTCACGGCGGAATTGAAAACGGATAAGGTAATTCCCAACCTGATCGGCGTGGATATCGGCTGCGGAGTGCTTACCGCCAGACTGTCCGGACTGCCGGATTTTTCCAGCTTTGACGCACGCCTGCGCGAGCGCGTCCCGTCCGGGATGCATGCCCGTCCCTCCGTTCATCAAGCCTTGCTGGACGACCCGGAACTGGATGAAGAAATCTCCCGCATCTGCATGGACGTGCTGAGAACGGACAAAGACAGGCACCGCCGCTCCGTAGGGTCTCTGGGAGGAGGCAACCACTTCATTGAAATAGCGCAAGGGAAAGAGCACGCTTTCCTGTGCATCCACTCCGGTTCCCGCAATTTCGGTCTGAAGATTGCGGAACGCTACCAGAAAATCGCCGTGGATACTTGTCCGGACGCCTATCTTAAAGAACGCAAAAAAGGACTCTGCTACCTTCAGGGAGAAAATACGCTGAACTACATGCGGGATATGAAGGTGGCTCAGCGCTTCGCAGCCCTGAACCGCCGCGTGATACTGCATGAACTGCTGGATGATGCAGATGATCTGGAAAGTTTCGACACCGTGCACAACTACATTGCGGAAGACCAAATCATCCGCAAGGGAGCCGTCCGGGCCGGACGCGGAGAAAAACTCATCGTTCCCCTGAATATGCGTGACGGCTCCGTCATCTGCATCGGCAAAGGAAATGAAGAATTCAATTCCTCATCTCCGCACGGCGCAGGCCGCAGCATGTCCCGCAAAAAGGCTAAAGCCAATCTTTCCCTGGAGGAATTCGAGGCTTCCATGCAGGGTATTTTCTCCACCTGCGTTTCCCGCGCTACGCTGGATGAAGCGCCAATGGCCTACAAGGATGGCGAGAGCGTGCTGGACAACATCCATGAAACGGCGGAAATCGTGGAACGCATCAGGCCCGTATATAACTTCAAGGCACCCGAATAGCAGGCGGCCCAATACCCGCCCCTCCCGGAATATGATTTTCCGGGAGGCTTTTCCCAAACCTTCAAAACACGGTCAGGAACGCCCGGCAGCATAAATCAACTTATAAGGTTCCGCCGTCTGAATCGGGATGGCGTACACTTTAGAGGTATCATTCCATTCCACGCCGGAAACGTCAAACTTCTGACGGTCATAATAACCTACCACCTTTCCATTGGTCACTACACAGAAAGCGGCTGCATTTTCCCCATTCCGCACAATAATCATGTTATCCTTTTTGGAGGCGCTTACAGACGGGCTGAGTTTTGCGTTCTGCTTGTATTTGGTCCAATAGCCGTTGAGCTGGGACCCATGCAGATTCTGCCCCCACAAATTGACCGTCTTTCCATGCTGATGCAGGAAGGCAATGCGGAATTTCGGTTTGGGGTACCGTTTGGCGGCAATGCGGGCCTTGGATGCCCGGGCCATTTCCTCTGTCATTTTAAAACTGTAATCCCCATATTGATGCCCCTTGCGGTCAATCGGGACAAACCAATTAAAAATTTCAAAGTCATCGGTAAAGTCCGTCCTGCTGATATTGCAAATGCGTTCATACAAGGCCAAATGGGCTTCGGAAACCTCATACGCCTGCCTGGAAAGCGGCTTGCGCCGCAATGATTCAAACAGCCTAGGATAAAATTCGGGATTGATTCCCAGCTTATGGAAATACAGATAAAAGGAATATTGAGCAAAACCCCATTTGGCCCAGCCGTTCAAATCATGGAACGGCATGCCCTTTACCGCTTCTGAAAGCAGGTATTTGCACGGGTTTTCCATATCGGAGGCCTGCTCATTGCCATTAATGGCATTGGTCACCTGGTCCAGAATCAGCTGGGCAAAAAAATTGTTGGAACTTTCCGACATGCTGCGCCAGTTGAACGGATGCTGGTAGCAATGACCGATTTCATGCCCGATTCCCCAAAGGCGGTTTCCCTGAAGAACTCCAGGAGCGAGCACTTCATTTTTCAGCGTATTTCCCTGATCTCCAATACTGTAGCCGCAGTAATACCAGGTTGCAAACATATGGGCTCCTCCTTCTACGGAAACGCCAAGCTGCCGGTTATTGTGCGGCTGGGGATACTTGTCAAATCCCATGATTTTCCACATGGCCTTGACGCTTTCATCCCATACCCTGACGGATTTCGTAATGGAATCCGGACTGTAATCTTTCAGGTACTTTGTGTGAAGAATCATCATGGAATTCCGCCCAACGATATCGAACATGCTATGCGGGGCGTTGCTGATCATACGCTTCCAGTCCTTATCCGTGTGCCTCGTCACGTCAAAATATCCATTCACTATGCCGCTTCCCACAGGAATATGCACCGTTATCGGCTTCTTGGGCGTGCTGATATCGGTGTGATACATCACGTAAAGCAATCCCGAACGGTTGATTCTAATTTTGTTTACCCCTTCGTTCAAAGGATAGGAGGAAGACTCTATTCCCGCTGGAGAAACGGAGGCCAACCCAATATCTTCTCCATGGGTAGGTCCTACGAACACAAGAATTTCATCTCCTTTCTCCGCGACAATTCCGGTAGGATTGTCAAATTTGTTCAGGGCGTTGATATTTCTCACCTTCGCAGCAAACTCCGGATGGCTGTAAGCCTTATAGGAAGCAATGCGGAATTCTTTGTCTTCATAATCGCCGGATTTTATTTTCTTCGCAATCATCTGCAAAAACTCCGGAAGAGCCTTGAGGTCCGTCAAGGTACACCTGGGATTGATGGAGGAGCAGCTCGTGTCCTTAAATACTTTCAGCAATTTCCGGTTAAGTACGGACTCCACCCTTTTGTAAAAGCTGATTTCCCGTACGGTAAAAGACGGAGAGGAACCTTCGGGATAATCAACCGTCAATCTGATTTTCCGAACCTTTTGAAGAGGCTTTTTAAATCTGATCATCCTGGAGCCGCCGATATCGAATTTTCCAAGGTCCTTCCAAGACGAGCCGGACATGGCGGACACGGCAATTTCATTGAAATCGGCTCCGGAAAAAATGATGTAATGAATGGTCTCCGGCACTTCAAACACAAATTCCCCCTCCACATGATGCACTCCGGGAACATGCCAGTTGGCGGATTCCATAGAGCCGTCCACAGCCTGCTTTACAGAATGATTGCCGGAATAGGGGGACTGGGAGGAAGCAGCTTCTTTCACGTGGAGCAAAATGTCTTTCGGAACATCCAGCGAAGGATATTTTGCCGCGAGGGATTTATTTACGGAGATTGTCAGAAAAAGGAAAAATAAAAAAATGGAAAGAAAAATGGAATCTTTTCTCATACACTACATTAATATTTAATGATACTATACATGATTTCCAGCGTTTTTTTTCATGCTTTTCATGTTATAGTACAAAAATTCCCTCATGCGGGGACGGGAATTCCCATCTGCTTCCTGGCAAATTCTTTCATGGATCACCATGGAATATTATGCCATGCTTCTCTCCATGAACGAAGGCCGGCCCTGTCATCAATCAGTAAACAAACGGGTCAAATGGCTTGGCGCTCTGGCCGTCCTTCTTTTTCTCCTGGGCACGGGGCTGTTTTCCTTTTTATGGAATGTTCCGCTGAATACGTTAAGGCCCGCCCACGCCATCGCAGCTCCTTCCGCCATTCTTGTCAGGGAAAATTCTTCCCCGGAACGCTGCCGCATGGCTCTGGAACCCTCCTTCCTGGCCAGCATCCAGCCTTTCCTGAAACACTATGTGGAAACCGTCACCAATGCCGGACGCCTCGACTTCTCCAGCCATGTCCCGCAAGAGGTGGAAATACGGATGGAGGGGCTTTCCATCGGCCTGAGCCCTTCTCTGGCCGTTTTCAACTTCCGAACCAAATACGGATTCAGCATGCAGACAAGCAGAAAACCGGACGCCTCCGACCGGGCTATTTACCAGTGGCTGAAAAACAGGATGAAGGCGGAAAAACGGGAGAAATAAGGAAATATGGACACAGGTATCGAACGGAATGAACCCGCTGTTGTCTAATCATTTACCTTTCCGGAAAAGCCGGGGGACAGCAGTTGCCCGGCCCAGGGAGCCGCTGCTCCCGCACCGGAAGGCGACTCCATACAGCGTTTATGAAGCGTATTTACCACGGACCATGGACACTGGCCGGACTGGCATGCGCCATTTTGGCCGCAGTCGCCATGCTCTCCTTTTTTTCCTGCGGGGAAAAAGGCCAGGCAAGCAGTAATGACAAACCTCATATGGACAACAAGGATTTAAAAACGATTTACCTGGCGGGAGGCTGTTTCTGGGGAGTGGAAAAATACTTCTCCCTGATGCCCGGCGTTAAGGAAACGGAAGTGGGATATGCCAACGGCTCCACGGCTTCTCCCACGTATGAAGAAGTATGCAGCGGGAAAACGGGCCATGCGGAAACGGTAAAAGTAGTATTTGACCCGGAAGAACTCAGTCTGCCCTTTCTTCTGGAACGGTATTACTCCATTATTGATCCTGTTTCCGTCAACAAACAGGGAAACGACAGGGGAATTCAATACCGCACGGGCATTTATTACGCGGATGAGAAGGACAAACCTGTTATAGAAACGTCCCTGAAAAGGCTCCAGCAGCACTTCAGGCAGCCTCTGGCAATTGAAGTTCAGCCCCTCCGCCAATTTTCACGGGCGGAAAAATATCATCAGCGCTATCTGGATAAAAACCCTGGCGGATACTGCCATATTCCACCCGCCAAATTCCGGGAAGCGTCCCAGGCCCGCGAAAACGAACCTGTTTACCGGAAAAAATCGGACGAAGAGCTGCGCCGCGTCCTGACACGCGAGCAATTTGCCGTCACGCGGAATAACGCGACGGAACCTCCCTTCCGCAATGAATATTTCAATAACGACAGACCCGGCATTTATGTGGACGTCACGACAGGCGAACCTTTATTCCTGTCCACGGACAAGTTTGATTCAGGCTGCGGCTGGCCCAGCTTCTCCCGCCCCATCAAAGAAGAACTGATTCAGGAAAAACAGGATTTCTCCCACGGTATGAGGCGCACGGAAGTCCGCAGCAAAACGGGAGACGCCCACCTGGGCCACGTTTTCACAGACGGCCCGAAGGAACAGGGCGGACTGCGCTACTGCATCAACAGCGCCTCCCTGAAATTCATTCCTGAACAGGACATGGAAGCACAGGGTTATGGAAAATACCTTCCCCTGCTACACCGGGAAGGAACAGACAGGAAAGCTGCGGAAAAATAATCCGGAGAAAAAGCAGGGGAGGCCAATCCTTCTTCTCCATTAATCTTTTACAACACGGAGGAACAAATGCGGCCCCGGGAGAACAAGCACCATGTCCTCTTCACGAAATACGGGCAGCCCGTTCATTCCCCAAGTTCTGCGGTCAAGCAGACGGCTTCCCTCCATGCCGCTGCCGACTGTATCGTATTCATTCATCGGCAGCGGCATGGAGGGTTCGGGTTGCTAAGGCAATGCGACTTGCGGCAAGTACCGTTTATCTACATGTCGTTTATTAAAATAGCGGCGGATGACGTTTTTTTGTTTAAAAAAATGAGTTTTTAAAAAATGCGGGGAATTTTTCTTCCGGAAAAGCGCCCGGAAATTTTCCGGGCATTACTGTACAATCGTAACGGGCGTGCCTACCTTAACAGTTTTGAAAAGCGGCACGCAGGAAGAGCGGGTCATGCGGATGCACCCATGGGACTGCGGCGTCTGGAAAACAGGGCCTACGTGCATCCCAATTCCGCTGTCCGTCAGCCGCATGAAGTAAGGCATGGAGGCATCATACAAATTGGAAACATGATGCACTGCCTTTTCCGTAATGCGGAAATGGCCCACGGGCGTGCGGTGGGAAGCCTTACCCACGCAAACGGGAAAATCCATGGCTACCTCATCCCCCACCATCAACTGGCCCCTTTGGCGACCGCGACTGATCACCACGCGCGTATTGCCCGGGGTAGCCTTTTTCATGATATCGGGATTCATCCATTCGTCGTGCACCTCCGTATAATCAATTCCTGCTACAACCACCCTCGCGTGCGGTCCGTAGGAGGTCATGGGTACGGTTGCAGGCACGGTCAGGGGCACCATGCGCAAATTCTCTTCCTGCGGGCCAGAACAGGCAGCCAGCGCCAACGCTCCCGCTATGATTGATAAGATGTTTTTTGCGTTCATCATCTTGAAACCTTTCACAGGGTTGGACAATACTGCGAACTCATTTTCAATGTTCCATGACGCACTCCATGATTCCTGCGGCGTGCATGGAGAAAAAATGCCGGAAAAAGCGGCCGCCCCGGTTCAGAGAAAAATTTCCCCGGCTTCGGAAGGGGGGGGAAAAATCCGCCCTCCGTCACACAGAGTCCTTGCCTTATCACATTTGGCCTGTATAGTACCCGCGACTGCCAGGAGGGCAGCCGCCTGTTTACAGTTAACCCTCTATTCCGCATCATGACCAAGATTGCCAAGAGTACGTTCATCACGGGAGCCGGAACCCCGGGACAGTTTTATTCACTGCCAGCCTTGGCGGAAAACGGCTATCCCCGCCTGAACCGCCTTCCCGTTTCCATCCGGATCGTTCTGGAATCCCTGCTCCGCAATTGCGACGGCCTGAAAGTGACTGAAAAGGACGTGGACAACCTGGCTTCCTGGAATGCCAACAATCCCGGTTCCTATGAAATCCCGTTTACGGTAGCCCGCATTGTCCTGCAGGACCTGACAGGCGTCCCTCTTCTGGTGGATCTGGCGGCCATGCGCTCCGCCGTAGCAGGATTGGGAAAAGACGCCTCCGTCATTGAACCTCTGGTCCCCGTGGACCTGGTGGTGGACCACTCCGTCCAGGTGGACTGGGCAGGATGCACGGATGCTCTGGAAAAGAACCTGGACATTGAATTCCAGCGCAATGCGGAACGCTACGAATTCCTCAAATGGGGCCAGCAGGCCTTTCAGACTTTTTCCGTGGTTCCTCCGTCCGTGGGCATTGTCCACCAGGTCAATCTGGAATACCTGGCGCAGGGCGTGATGGAAAAGGATGGCGTTTACTTCCCGGATACCCTGGTGGGAACGGATTCCCATACCACGATGATTAACGGCATAGGCGTTGTGGGCTGGGGTGTTGGCGGCATTGAGGCGGAAGCCGGGATGCTCGGCCAGCCCGTCACGTTCCTGGTGCCGGAAGTAGTAGGCGTCCATATGACGGGAGAACTCCGCGAAGGAGTGACCGCCACGGACCTGGCGCTGCATGTCACCCAGATGCTGCGCAGCCACGGAGTCGTAGGCAAATTTGTGGAATTCTTCGGAGACGGGGCGGCGGCCCTGCCTCTGGCAGACCGGGCTACCGTAGCAAACATGGCCCCGGAATACGGCGCCACCATGGGCTTCTTCCCCATGGATGAACGCTGCTCCGACTATCTGCGCCAGACAGGCAGGAGCGAAGAAGCCATCACTACGTACGAAAACTACTTCAAGGCACAGAACCTGTGGGGAATGCCCCGTAACGGAGATCTGGACTACACGGACCAGCTGGAACTGGACCTGTCTGCCGTGGAACCAGCCGTCTCCGGCCCCAGACGCCCGCAGGACCACATTCGCCTGAACTCTATCAGGGACAGCTTCCGCAAGCTTGTCAGCATGCCCGTGGCGGAAGGAGGTTACGGCAAGAAGGAATCTCCGGAGGTCACGGTTTCCATGCACTCCCCGGCGGGCGTCCCCGTTCCGGTGGACGGTTTCAGCCAGGAAGCGAAGCTGAAAGACGGCAGCATCCTCATCGCCGCCATCACCTCTTGCACCAACACGTCCAACCCGGCGCTGATGCTTGCCGCCGGGCTGCTCGCCAAAAAAGCGGTTGAACGGGGGCTGAACGTGCCTCCGCACGTGAAAACGTCCATTGCTCCAGGTTCCCGTATCGCCTCCGATTACTTTGCAACCAACAGCCTCCAGGAATCCCTGGACGCTCTGGGCTTTGAAACCGTCGGCTACGGCTGCACCACCTGCATCGGCAACTCCGGGCCGTTAAATCCGGAGCTGGAACAGGCCGTCCAGGACAATGACATTGTAGCGGCTTCCGTCCTGTCCGGCAACCGCAACTTTGAAGCCCGCATCCATGCCTCCATCAAGACCAACTTTCTGATGTCCCCTCCCCTGGTCGCCGCCTTTGCGCTGGCCGGCCGCGTGGACATCGACTTCCAGACGGAACCGCTGGGCACGGACCGCAGCGGGAACCCCGTATTTCTGAAGGACATCTGGCCCAGCTCCGGGGAAATTGCGGAAGCCGTTGCCAAATCCCGCAACCCGGAAGCATACCGGGAGCTTTACACCATCACGCCGGACAAGAATCCCCGCTGGGCGGCCGTATACGCGCCGGAAGGCTCTGTCTTCCAGTGGAATGAACAATCCACCTACATTCAGGACCCTCCTTTCTTCAGCGGCTTCAACGGCCAGCCCCGCACACTGGCGGATATCACGGATGCCCGCCCCCTGGGCATTTTCGGCGATTCCGTAACCACGGACCACATCTCCCCTGCCGGAGCCATCCGGGAAACAGGGCCCGCAGGGCTGTACCTGCAGGGCATGGGAGTGGACAGAAAAGATTTCAACTCCTTCGGCTCCCGCCGCGGAAACGACCGCGTGATGACCCGCGGTACCTTCGCCAATGTCCGCATTAAAAACCTGATGGTAGACGGCACGGAAGGCGGTTACACACTGTATTTCGGCAACCGCGCCGTTCCCGCCCCGGACAAGGAAATAACCCCTACCGCGGGAACGCCCGCCTTCATCTATGATGCGGCCATGGCCTACGCTCAGGACGGCGTTCCGCTCATCGTCATCGGCGGAGAAGACTACGGCATGGGCTCTTCCCGCGACTGGGCGGCCAAGGGCACGAATTTGCTGGGCGTCAAAGCCGTCATCACCAAGAGTTTTGAGCGTATCCACCGCTCCAACCTTATCGGCATGGGCGTCCTGCCCCTCAACTTCGCCAACAAGGCGGATTATGACCGCATCACTCCGTTGAAGGACGCCACCTTCTCCATCCTGGGCCTGAACAACGGCATCGCTCCGCGCCAGCAGGTCACCCTGCGCGTACAGCCCGCGGATGCGGAAGCATTTGACGTGCCTGTCATCGTCCGCATTGATACGCCTATTGAAAAAGAATACTATCTGGCGGGCGGCATCCTGCAATATGTCCTTACCCAAATCCTCAGATAACGGGATATGTACCGGGCGTTCCCGGTACGGCTTCCCCTCGCGGACGGGCCCCTTCCTCCCGAAGGCGCGGCCCCGTCCGTCTCATCCGCACCGGATATACCTGCAACTTCACAACACGGCCTGATTAGTTCATCCGAACTAATTCCAAATTCTTCTTGCAATCCTTCCAGGCTGTTCCTAGAACAAACGCATGGAATATAGATTTGTCTGGACGGGCTTTTTTGCCGTATTCGCCGCCCTGACGTTCTGCAGCTGTTCGCAGAACGACAAAATGAGGCCGCCGGCCGTCTCCTTTAAAATTCAAAAGGCGCCGGTAGTTCCCCGCACACCCGGCCAGATGGGCCGTGAAGTAGGCATTAAAGTTTCCTACATGCCCAAAAACACGTATGCCCGCAAGCGCGCATCCTCCATGCGCCCCCGCTTCATCACCATCCACAGCACCGCCAACCCCAAAGGAGACGCCAATGCCCACTCCCGTTACCTGAACAGCGGCAAGTCCCGCAGCCTGAACTGGCACTTCACTGTGGACCAATTCGGCGCCTACCAGCACATCCCCACTACGGAAACCGGCCACCATGCGGACCATTCCGGACCGGGAGACCAATACTCCGTAGCCATTGAAATGTGTGAATGCACCACGCATAACCCTGTCGTCATCTACAACAAGACGGCCAAGCTGGCGGCGCTGCTGATGATGCGCTACAACGTCCCCCTGCGCAACGTAGTGCCTCACAACTACTGGTCCGGCAAGAATTGCCCCGCCCCGCTGATGACTAATGGGCGCCCCGGGTACAAATGGAGCTGGTTCATTTCCCGCGTGGATTATTACTACCGCTGCCTCCAGGCAGGAAGATAATACTGCCGCATATGCCGCACGCCCCTTTGCCGCTTCCGGCATAAAGAAGGCAGGAAATGTTTCAGGAAAGAACAGGAATCACTTCTTTCCCTGAAAATATGCATTGGCTGAACACCGGGAATTCACCGCATTTCCGGCTCGCGGAAAGCAGGATCCGCCTCCATTGATACGGCTAATGTACACGGCCGTAAAAGACGGCAAATAACACCCGTCCGGGAACAATCTTCATCAACATCAAAATCCGGAACACGGACCGGGAATAAGAAATAGTGCTGAAAGCTTTTGATGCCTCCTGAACCACCCCGGAACAGGTTATTTGACCTGAATCCGATTCACCGGTCCCATCCTCTCCGGATGGATCGAAAAAGACTGCGGGAGACTCAACATCAACAGGGAAACTTGAAAACCATGAAGCGCTTTCACAGGATGCTCAGATGCGGACCATCGAAGCCAGCAGCTTCTTACCCGCCATATGGAAGCATTGAGGGAACAATCCGGCACCATGTTCATGGAAAACCAGCAGGAACTCAAACTGAAAGGCTCCAGAGAAAACAGCCTCCTCATGCCAGAAACATGGCATTTTAGTGGAATCCCGGCCCCTCGGCATACCAGAATCTCCCATTTTATCCCGTATGGCGGATAAATATAAAGGGCCCGCAGCTCAACTGTGCCTTTGCTGAACGCCGCAGCATGGCGGCATGCCCCCGGTAAAATCCACGCCTTCGGGCGGAATTAAAGCCAATCCGGGCATTTTCAACTTCTCCCGAGATGCGAAGGCGTTGTTTCTCCGTTGGAACGCCGGACACTCCTATTCAGCGCCTCATCCTCCCCGGGGTCTTTCCCGGATAATCATTATTTTGTTAGATATTTTTGTAACTATCTATCAAGCAATCATTATATAAAACATATTAAAAATATGTTTACATATATCAAAATTGTCCCATAATTTTAGGATGAAAAAGATATTGCAGTTATTGGGCATTTTGACCTTTGTTATTTGCAATTATGGGAATGCAAAGGAATTAAAATGTGAATACGAATTAAAAAATTTAAACATAGAGCCAGTCAGGGTAGCCAACGCCAAACGCACTTACACAGTCTATATATCCTGTAAGTATACAAGCGTTCATCACACGGGTGAGACAGGGGGGCCAATACCGCTGCGAAAGACAATTACCCCGGTAGTAACCGGTACAGATGATGAAAAAGAGGGCAAAGCCGAGGCATATGCAGAAGGAGAAAGCACAGTCATCGCAATGGCCCGGCTGCGTTTGACAGAAGAATGCGGTTTGCAATGCGGCAACTGCAACGAAGTAGGCTGCACCTGCGTCGGCTGCAATGACAACATAAATAAATAAAACTGATTAATAAATAAACTGATATGAAACCATTACTGAAAATTGCCTTTTTGTCGATAGCCTGCTTTCCCTGTTTTTGCATTAATAATGCCGCCGGTTCGGAGGATGTAATTCCCGGCAGTCAGAAAATTGACAGGGAAAATTCAATCATCAATCCTATTATTCTTACAGGAATCAAGAAAACAGACGATATCAGGGAATCTCAGAAGGAATATATCAGGAAACACTATGAGGGATATGGCATACTAGGGTACATATATACCATGCATGATGGCAAATATATTCAGATTATTTCTATTAGAAATGATCAGGGTCAGGAAAAATTAATCTACTTTGACATGACCGATATTTACAGAAAGCTAGGAAAATCGAGAGATAAAAAAACAAGAAAAGATATCAAAAGATTGATAGAAGATCACAAACCGCTGGAAAAAGAGCCAGCCGAATCCGTGTGATGGGTTTGTTCCGCACCGTGGAACTCTCAGATAACGGATAACAACAGCGTTTTTTAATTATTTCGGATAGTTCTGAAAAATTCCCCGGCAGGAATAAATAATCAGCCTTTCTGAAAGACTGGAAAATCCGGAAATACGCCAGGGCTGCGCTCCTGAGAAGAACATTCACGGGCGCTTTCCAGAAAAGAAGGATACCCGTCGCGAAAAGACAGGAACTATTTTCAGGTATTACGCTTCCTGGCGGATTCCACCAGGCGCCGCCGGGCTTCCCGCCTGGCCCGGAATGCCTGTTCACGTCTTTTCTCCTCCGCCAGAGCCGCCTTTTTCTCGGAATCGCGTAGTTTCCCGTAAAGCAGCGGGTTCATGGCGGCCTCATCTTCCGGGCCCTCATGATAATACACGGGCAGGCCGTCTGCAGCCAGCGCCACATGGTAGTAACGGCCTTTCTCCTTCAAGCCCCTGCCTTTTTTATCCAGCCGGGAAAGAATCACGGCATATCCAAGCCCAGGGGCGTTCATCAGCTTCCGCCGTCCATCGAATAATGCGGCCACGCGCATGTTGTCGTAGTCCAGCTTCATGACGCCGCAAACCATTTCACCCTCCGTATTCCAGTACATGACCAACTTTTTTCTTCCCAGGGAATTGGGCTTGCACGTTTCATAGGCTCCCTTGACGGGGCGGTTTTCCACAAGCAGGGAGTAATCCGCATTCCTGTAATTTTTTGATTCTCTCGCGGCAAGCTGTTCTGCCGGAGGGAGCAGAGAGGAAACGGGAGCGCGCATTTCCGTCCGTTCCTCAGACAGGCATTTGGAGGGAATAAGAACACCCTTATCCATATCATAATAAGCGCAGCGGCTCCCCTGCTCCAGAACCACATCGAAATTCTTCTGCCCCCTGCCGCTTTCCGGACGCGCCTGCGGACGGAAGTATTCCCGGATACGGAACGGAGGCCCCTGAATGATGGAAAGCGATGTGGCACAAACCAGTCCATCCACTTTTCTGGTTCCCGTTAAAGCTCCGGCATTCTTCTTCCGGGCCATTTCATGATACCGGGGCGAGATATTCTTTTCTGCCGGCGTCCACGTCACCTTCTGCAGTTCCTTCATCAGGAAAGGCCAAAGCATCGCGGCCAGTTTCAGGTTCCGGCGCGCCTCCGCTCCCGTCAGAGAAGCCGCAAGCGCAGCGTCTTCCTCATCCAGACGGGTTAACGGAATTTCCACATGCCTTCGCCCTATTTTCAGAACTGCCCCGGCCCCTGTGCAGGAATGGAAACTGCCCTTCACCACATCTCCAAATTTGGAAATCCATTCCCGTTCCCCCGGAAAGGCATATTCCTCCGCCGGCGCACAAACCGCGCCGCACCACGCCAGCACAGCAAATAAAAGGCATTTCATCGTCAGGAATCCAGGGGTGCGCTTTCAAGCTAACATACGGGAACAGCCGGGAAGAAGCTTTTTCCCGGCTCTTTTCCCAATCTTCGTTCCCGGCGGAATGTTTCCGCTGCCGTTATTGCTTGCGCCCCTTTTTGGCAGCCCCCCCGGATTTGGAGTCTTTCCCGGCAGTTTTGGCGGCGGTCCGGCCCGTCTTCTCCGCCTTGCCTTCCGTTTTTCCGGCAGCGTTTTTAGCGGGATATTTCCTTTCCCGCGGCGGGAATTCAAAACCTATTTTCCCCGTCTTTGCATTGAAGACCAGATAAGCGTCAAACGGACGCTTGGTACGCTGCGAAATGAACCCCTTCATCAGATCGGATTTTCCTTCCGCCAAAATCTTCAATACCTGGTCCAGCGGGATTTCACGTCCCAAGATAGTCCGGGAAACGGAGACGGCGGCATGTTCCTTTCCAAGGGTCAGGGAAGGAATTTTCCAAGCCTTGGCCGTTTCCATCACATCATGCTCTCCCATGTCCGGAATGGCGACGGAAGCCACTTTCACGGCTTCCTCCACCCCTGCGGCTTCATCTTCCTCCCGCGCCGGGAAGTAAAGCGTGGCCCGGAATTTGTCGTTGAGTTCCAGCCCCGCCTCAAAGGGCTTGCCGAACCGGGAGGTAAATCCGTGGAGAATTCCCGTCCTGCCGTCCACAATAAGGGTCTTCAATTCTTCATCCGTCATGTCGCGGCCGGAGATAACTTTGCGGATGCTGAACTTGCAGGAACGGCAGGAAACGGCGTCCAGCGTGTTTTTCAGGCCGTGGGCATGGCAGGAAGGGCAGTCCAATTCCATTTCCGGCAGTTCCACCTGCTGCTGGGCTTCCCGGAAATCCTTCACCCTCTTCACGATTTCCCCGGTCAGGGTCTTAATGCCCTCCATGAAGGAATCCCTCGGCAGGGCGGCCTGTTCCATCTGCTTGAGCTTGTATTCCCATTCCCCGGTCAGGCTGGGGGAGGTGAGCGTTTTCAGGCCGATGCGTTCCAGCAGGGCAATCAGTTCAATCCCGCGGCGCGTCGCCAGAAGTTCGCGGCCGTCCCGGACGATGTATTCCTGGGAAATCAGCCCTTCAATGATGGAGGCGCGGGTGGCGGGAGTGCCCAGGCCGCGTTCGCTCATGGCGGCAGCCAGTTCTTCGTCATGCACCAGTTTTCCTGCCCCCTCCATGGCAGCCAGCAGCGTGGCTTCGTTGTACCGGGCGGGCGGCTTGGTCATGGCGTTGCGGATTTCAATCTCACGCAAGGCGGCCTGCTCCCCGTCGCGGACGGGCACCAGCTCCTCCTTGGAGGAAGTGCCGGCCTTCCGTCCGTAAACGGCCTGCCAGCCCGGCTCCACAAGCACCCGGCCCGTGGTCAGGAAAGCGTCCGTCACGCCGTCCTGGTGGGTAATGAGCGTGGTTCTCCGCGTGTCTTCAAACACGGCAGCGGGGAAGAAGACGGCCAGGAAACGGGCCATGACCATTTCCAAGAGTTTCTGCGCGTCCCCGGTAAGCTTCTCCATCTTCCCGGTCGGGATGATGGCAAAGTGGTCGCTCACCTTTTTTGTATCAAACACGCGCCGGTTGGGCTTGATGCGCTTGTTGTCCAAAATGTCCCTGGCAAAGGGGGCGAATTCCGGGTTCTGCTCCGCCACCGTGCCTACGATGCCGTAAACCTTGCCCAGATAATCTTCCGGCAGGTAGCGGGAGTCCGTACGCGGATAAGTGAGCACCTTGTGCTTTTCATAGCATTCCTGGGCCAGCTGCAGCGTGCGCTTGGCGGAAAAACCGTAGCGGTTGGCGGCTTCCCGCTGAAGGGAAGTCAGGTCATACAACAGCGGAGCGACCGTCGTGACCGGTTTCTTTTCTTCCGTCACCGTGCCGGCTTTTCCACGGCAGCGGTCGCGGATGACGGCCGCCTGTTCCGGATCCCAGATGCGCTCCGCGCGGGAGTGGGGATGATCGTTTTTCTTCCAGTCACGGTCAATCCAGCGGCCGGAGTAAGAGCCGGACTGAACGTCGAATTCGGCCCATACTTCCGAATAGGGCTCCGGTTCAAACGCCTGGATTTCCAATTCCCTCTGCGTCAGAATAGCCAGCGTGGGCGTCTGCACGCGCCCGGCGGGGGTGACGTTGAAGCCGCCGCGGGATTGCAGGATCGTCAGGGCGCGGGTGCTGTTCAGCCCCACCAGCCAGTCTGATTCGGAACGGCAGACGGCGGCATTCGTCAGGGGCTTCATGTCAGCTTCGCTGCGCATGCCATGCCATGCGTTGAGGATGGCCTCATCCGTCATGGACTGCATCCATAAGCGCCGCGTAGGCTTGGTCCATTTTCCGTAACGCACCAGATTGTGAAAGATCAGTTCCCCTTCACGCCCGGCATCGCATGCGTTGACGATTTCCGTGACGTCCTTGCTCCTGGCAAGCTGAAGAACCTTTTTCAAACGGTCTTCCGACTGCTTGATAGGTTCCAGTTCAAACTTCCTGGGGATGACGGGCAGATAGTCGAATTTCCACGGCAGGGACTTTCCTTCTTCCGTCATGGGTTTTTTCTGTTCCAGCAGATGACCTACGGCAGAGGTGATGATGGCCCGGTCATTCTGGTAAAATGCCCCGGACTTGTCCCGGGTGAATTTTCCAAGCTCTTTGCCGAGCACTCTCGCCAAATCAGTGGCGACGCTCGGCTTTTCTGCTATAATTAACGTTTTGGACATATCGGCGGCTCGGAAAAAAGTGCTGAACAATAAAAGCGACGCTGCCCGCACGGGGAAGGGGGCGTTGCATTTGGAGCTGAATTCCTACTCCCCTACCCCCCATGCTTGTCAATAACCAATTATGTATTTACGGGAAAAGCGCGCTTTTATGTCAAAATAACGGATTCCCTCATCCCCATTTTTCCGAAAAGCCGCTCTGCCACCTTGCCAGCCATCCGCTGCCGTGCTATTTACGGGATGATGAAAACTGGTTTTTCTTTCGTCCTTCTTCCTTCCTGCCTCATGCTGCTGGCAGCCTGCTCCCCTACACCGTCCGACCGCATTGCGAAGAATATGCCGGCTTATGAACAGCTCCCGAAGGAGCATCAGGCCAAAGTGGCGCGCGGGGAGCTGGAAAAAGGAATGTCTCCCATGGCGGTTCTGCTGGCATGGGGGGAACCCGAACAGAAAATGGCGGGCAGGATGAACGGGAAAAATACGGAACGGTGGATTTACACGCGGAGCGGCACGGGCTGGTCCCTGGGCCTGGGCGGAGGAGGATTCCGGGGCAGGGATTCCGGCATAGGCACCGGGATAGGCGTCACGATGCCTCTGGGCAGCCGCCCGCCCGTCTCCTGCAATGTCCTGTTTGAAGACGGGAAGGTCATCGGCTGGGAAGCCGTCAATGGCTTTTAAACGGCGTTCCCCGCCTTGTATTTCCCATCTGCCCGGCTCGGCGTTTCACGCCGTCCGCGCCGTTTTCCCTATTTGCCGGCGGCCTTGACGATGGCTTCCACCAGACCGTTGATATCGTGTGTTTTCGCCGTAATTGAAGGGGTATGCCCCAGTTCCTTGAGGGTTGCCGTGGTTACCGGGCCGATGCTGGCGGCCCTGCATCCTTCCGGCCATGGAAGCCCCAGCTTGAAGAAATTCTCCGCTGTGGAGGAACTGGTGAACGTCACGATGTCCGCTCCGCATTCGCGGAAAGCCGCCTGGGCTCCCGCCACATCCTCCGTTTCCGCTTCCGTTTTGTAGGCGATGCATTCGTCCACAATGGCGCCCAGCGCATTCAACCCGTCGTAAATCACGCGGCGCGCTTCTTCTCCGCGCACCCACAGGAATGTGCTGTGCTCAATGGTTCCTATTTCTTCGCGTGCGTCCCTGAACGCTTTAACGAGGCCCTCCGCCACAAACTTTTTAGGCATGATATCCACGGCCAGCCCGTATTCCCGGAGCTTCGCCTCCGTCCCTGGCCCGATAGCCGCAATCCTGGCCCCTCCAATGCTCCGGATGTCCCTGTACACGGCAAAAAACGCCTGGAAGAAGCGTTCCACCCCGTTGGGGCTGGAAAACACCAGCCAGTCATATGTGTGGGCATGCACCACGCTTTCCGCAAATTCCCTCCTGTTGGAGGGTGGGGCAATGCGTATGACAGGCATCTCCAGCACTTCCGCCCCCAGACGGCGCAGGCGCGCGCTCAATTCCCCGGCCTGGGCACGGGTGCGCGTCACCACGATGCGCTTGCCGAACAGAGGCAGTTTTTCAAACCAGTTCAAGGACTCGCGTTCTTTCACCACATCCCCGATGACAACTACTGCGGGAGCGCCCACCCCGGCCTTTTGCACCCTGGCGGGCAGTGTTTTCACAGTTCCCGTAACCGTACGCTGAATGCCCGTGGTGGCCCACTGGACGGCGGCGGCAGGCACAGACGGTTCCTGCCCGTACCCGATCAGGGCTTCGCACACATCCGCCAGTTTCTGCATTCCCATCAGCATGACTTTCGTGCCCTGCGCTTCGGCTATTCCCTTCAAATTCAGGGAAGACGCCTTCTTATTCTCGCCTTCATGGCCCGTAAATACGGTAAACTGCGTGCAGTACCCGCGGTGCGTCACCGGAATGCCTGCGTAAGCAGGCCCCGCAATGGCGGAAGTTACGCCCGGAACAACTTCAAAAGGGATGCCCGCTTCATGCAGGGCGTCAGCCTCCTCCCCCCCGCGCCCGAAGACGTAGGGGTCGCCCCCTTTCAGGCGCACCACTTTTTTCCCGGCACGGCCCAGCCTGACCAGCAGGGCGTTGATTTCCTCCTGCGGCAGGGCGTGGCGGGAAGCCCGCTTGCCCACAAAAATCCTTTCGCATGCAACAGGAACCCAGTTCAGCATTTCCGCCGAACTCAGCGCATCATATACCAGCACTTCCGCCATTCCCAGCAGTTCCCGCCCGCGGACGGTTATCAACCCGGGGTCGCCGGGACCCGCTCCAAGCAAATAAACAATACCCTGTTGCATGCCGCCATTCAACTCCACCATCCGCTTTTTGGCGACAAGAAACCCCGCCATGCCCGGATTCATTTCATTGATGGCTGAATTGTCACAAAACATCCATATATGTTGCTTTTCATAAAAAATATCTCCCCGCTATAAAACTTCACTGCATTTTAGCCTTGATAAGGAGGGTATTTCCCATTATTTAATAAAATTATTTAACTATTTTGAAAAAATATGGATCCTTTGCATTCTCCGACAGTAACTCTTGTTGAGCCTACCAAAAAAGAAAAAAGCACCCTCTTCAAACCATCTTTGTATGGAGGGCGTATGACGAGAAAACAATACTGGGTACGCTATTTCACATTTATCATGATAGGTAGAATTATATGTAATAGTTTCATAGAAACTGCATTTGACCTGACAGAATTTATTGTCTCCGTAATATTACTATTGTTGTTCGAGATATTCTACACCTTGCCTATTACAATAAAGCGTTACCATGATGCTGGGTATTCCGGCAGTTTAGCCGTATGGCTGGCGGTAATTAGTACAATAATGTTATTTCTTGCCATATTCACCTCGCCATCATCTGCTGTTGGTGTGTGCTCTTTATTGATGTGCATCATTCTTGGAATTGTCAATTTAGTTATCCTTTGTAAGGATTCCGAAATAGATGACAATAAATATGGTCCTTCCACCAAGTACCCGGATTTGGTTAAAAAGGAACAATAACCATTCCCGTCATAATTTCATTTTCTATTCTATCCTCTGTTCTGGAAATGGGATTTTTTCGATCAATCTACTTTGTAAATATCTTCTCCGCATCAACAAGAAAATCACGGACAGGAGTCCTAAAGTACCGGGTGGACTGCCGGTCCGAATCCCCCGCCGTGCGCAAAGTGGAGCTTTATTATTCTCCGGACGGCAAGCTCCTCTCTCAAAAAACGGATGATTGAATTCGCCGTTTTTCCGCATATTTCCGTATGACAGAAGCCGGGGAACTCCCCCCGGAGGCTGACACGGCGCCCTCTGGATTCAACAAAGCCTGATGATATAAGGTCAAATTTGCAATGATTGAGTTATTCAATATCGATCTCCTTTCCTATACGGTACAGACGGCGGAAACCGCCCCAACGCATTCCTATACCATTTACTGGTTGATTCTGCTGGGCTCCATGCTTCTGAGCTGGCTGGTCAGCGCGCGCATGAAGAGCCGCTTCAGCGAATATTCCCAGATTTCCATTCCCGTAACAGGGAGGCAGGTGGCGGAGCAGATGCTGAAGGACAACCATATTACGGACGTGAAAGTGATTTCCACGCCCGGCCATCTGACGGACCATTACAATCCGGCAGATAAAACCGTCAACCTGAGCGAGTCCGTTTACAATTCCAACAGCATTGCCGCCGCTGCCGTCGCCGCCCATGAAGTAGGGCATGCCGTACAGCATGCCCAGGCTTACCACTGGCTGGGCTTGCGGTCCGCGCTGGTTCCCATCGTCCAGCTCTCCTCCAATCTGGTGGGCATTGTGCTGATGATCGGCATTGTGCTGCTGGCCATGGGCGGCTCTCCGTGGGTGCTGGGGCTGGGCATTGGCCTGTTTGCCGTGACCACTGCCTTCGCGTTCATCACGCTTCCCGTGGAATTTGACGCCTCCGCCAGGGCCCTGAAATGGCTGGACCGCTCCCACCTGATGAACTATTTCGACCATGGAAGGGCCAAGAGCGCCCTGTTCTGGGCCGCCATGACTTATGTGGTAGGCGCGCTTTCCTCCCTGGCCATGCTGCTGTATTACGTGTTCATTTTCCTGAACGCCCGCGGCAGGGAATAATCCCGTGCCCTGCTGCGGAGGGAAACCCCGAGGCGTTCCGTCCGGAACTGTCCGGACTGCCTGGCCCGGCCGCCAGCCCACAAACTCCACTTGGGCGCATGCCGCACCGCGCACAGGGAAAATGGAAAAAACAAATGCCAGCGCCCCCGTGAGGCGATGGGATTTTTTCAAAAAAGCGCCGCCCTGTCAGGGCTTTTTACCTGACAGGGCGGTGCCGGTTTCCGGCTGTATGGCCAGAGCCGTTTCATATTCCACGTCAAGAAGAGAGCGCCATCCGGGGCCGGCAAAATATCGTCATCGTCCCGACGATCGCCCATCAATCAGAAAGGGGCGTCTCCCGCGGCCCGCGCGGAAAACGCCCCTCTCCTTACTTCCTTGATGACTTCAGGTTATTACTGAAGAATTGTTCTCGGAAACTCCGGGCCACACCGGCATTCACCCGGCAGGACACGGAGTTCCCTTATGGGCGGAGCCATTTATTGGTCAATGTAAAGGATCGTGCCGTCCGGAGTCAGCAGAATATCGTAATCGTCCAGATTGTCCATTACCTCCACCTTGTAACGGATGAGTTCTCCCTGCGTCACTTTGTCCGCCTCCCTGATTCTGCCGCCGGGGTACGGTTTCAGGGCGGCCGCGCGAACCGGCTCAGGAAGGGAAGATACCGCTATTTCTTCCTTCACCCGGACAATCTTTCCTTCAGGAGTCACTTTGACGTCAAATTCAAAACCGTTGATTTTGAACTCGGCCTCATAAAGTTTTCCTGACCCGCTGGCGTCCCATTCAATGAAGCCGGCCCTGGGCCAGGCGCCTTTAACGGCAGAGACGGCCGCGACGGGTACGGAGGATTCCGGAATATCCGCCCATGATGAAGGAATAGCCAGCGCCATGACGGCAAATATCACTTTCTTGCGTATATTCATGCTGAAATAATAGGATGATGTTTATAGTTGAGTTCCTCGAAGAGCCTTCTAAAAACTCCGGGCCACGCCGGCGTTGACGCGGTGGTACAGGGAGTTCCCCCTCGCTTCCAGGCTGTAGCCTCCGTACACGCTCCAGCGCTCATTGCACTGCAGGGACGTGTTGTACTCCGCGCGGAAACCGTGCCGTTCCGGGCTCACCGCCCTCCCCCTCCAGCTCATGTCGCTGTACGGGCTGTACACCGTTCCTTCCGGCACGTCCTGCAAGACGTCTCCCACGTAGGATACGCGCAGGGCCTGCGCCCACGGCCTTCCCTTCCATTCGTCCGTCCTGCCTATTTCCAGCCCCACGGGAATGGACAGGCGCTTCAGCGCCGCCCCTCCGAAATCACGCCCATACCCTCCCTGTTCCCGGAAGGCGTCCTGCCGGCCATGCGTGAATTCCACCCTCAGGAAGGGCGTCAGCCTCCATCCCCCGGCATAGTCCGCCGTCCGGGACACTTCCGCCTGCGCCAGCCACGTCTCATTGTTCCATTTGCCCGTAGAAGCCGGAGCTCCGCTTAGGCGGCTGGTCATTTTGTTGTGCGTCTCCGCCCACGTGAGGCTTCCCTTGAAGGTCCAGCGGGCGCGCCTGCTTTCTTCCAGCAGACGGCCCCAGTACAGGGAGCCCATCCGGGTGTCCTGCGTGTTCCGGCCCTGGAAGCCCCGGCTTTTGGCATGCCCGTAGAGCTGGCCGAAGGCGATCCCCCAGATGCCGTTGTCATGGCCGAACCCGCTGTCCGCCCCCACGGAGTAGCCGCCTCCGCTGTAGTCGTAGCCGTCCGCGCCTCCCCGGCTGCGCTGCCTGGCGAAGTCTCCCAGGCCCATGCCCCACAGGTCGCGGGCATGCTTGTCGGCCAGGCGGAAGACGTTCAGGCGGGAAAGGACATTGCCGCCCAGGGCCGCCGCGTTGGAGGCTGAGCTCCAGAGGGAGTTGAAGGCCAGTTCCCCAACCAGTTCCGGGTCAATGCTGCTGATGGGGGTTCCGTCCGCCTTCCAGACCAGCTGGAGCTGTTCGGCGTAGCCGTCTCCGTCGGCGTCCGTCCACCGGTGGCTCCAGGTTCCCGTGTAGGAGTAGGGGGAGTCCACCCGGTCCGTCCCCGTGGCCTGGGAGACGACTCCGTCAAAGTTTCCCTGAAGGGTGTGTTCCGCGTCCGTCAGCACGTGGAAGACGCGGTCCTGTTTCCAGGAGCGGTCCGCATAGAAGTACGGGGCGTTGGAGCCCGTGTCCGCCACGCCGATGAGGCCTCCGGCCGTGAAGGATTGAGCCGCGGAGAGCGTCAGGCCCGGCCCGGAGCCCGGCCCGGACTGGAGCTGGTGGCGCATGTCGAAGGTGAAGCCGCGGGAGAAGTCGGCGGTGTTGGCGTTGATGAAGGCGCTGTCACCCGGGCGCAGCACGGCGTCCCTGCCGGAGAGGGAGAAGGCGGCGGCGTTGGCCGTGCTTCCTCCGATGATTTCCAGCGTACCTTTTTCCACCGTCAGGGAAGAAGAGTCATTACCCAGATTCCGCATGTCTTCAAGATTCCTGCCGAAGACGGCGCCGTGTTCCAGCAGGAGGGTTCCTCCATAGAGGGTGGTGTCGGCCACGAAGTTGTTGTACCGGCTGGCAACGAGGTGGGCTTCTTCCCCCTGGTAGAGTTCGCTGCTGAAGATGATGGTTCCGTCCGTGTCGTGAATGTTCCCTTCCTCATCCGTGCAGCGGTTGAGCGTGAGGGTCATGGGGCAGTCGGAGTTTTCGCTCCGGCTGGTAATCGGGTCGTTGAAGCGGATTTCGCGCCCCTCCTCCGCGGCTAAGGCGAGACTGCCCTGTGTCTCTATAGCACTTTCGGGGATTGTTGCACCCGTAGTAAGGTGAATAGCATTGGCGACGCCGTTTTCCACAGAGAAGGTGCCGTCGTCATGGCGGGTGAAGACTCCCCCGGTCATGTTGCCGCTGAAAAGCACGTCTTTCGTCAGGGCGAGAAGGTCGAGTTTCCCTGCTAATTCAATGGCTCCTCCTGAGGTCTTGGCATAGTTGTTGATGAATGTTGCCCCATCGCTGAAAGAGATATCCCCACTAGAGCAAATCACGCCCCCCGAAGCTGTAGTGGAATTGCTGAAAGCATAATTGTTGATGAATGTAGCATTGGCTCCTACAGCTATTTCTCCATGAAATCCCATGCCAACAGAGCGATGGCGCGCGGAGTAGAATACGCCGCCAAAAGCTCCATTCAAATTACTGAAAGCATAATTGCCAGAGAAGACAGCATGATCTCCTATGGTGATCGGCGAAATTGAACTGTTTAACAATACCCCGCCACGGGCCGACCTGTTATCAACGCCTAGCACACAGTTGTTGGAAAAAATAACGCCGTCTCCTAACTTCAAAATCTCTCCACGATGAGAACTATATAACAGAGCAATGGCAATTCTATCGACATTATCTCTTCTGTTTTCTACGCAGTTACGGTCAAATTGTACCTTACCTTCTATCATTAACGAAGAAAAGGTCATACTCCGAGTTAGCTGGTTTACGGAACCACTCAGGATGATGGAATTCATTTCCAATGTTATGTCATTTAACCCTGCCCCGGAAAAATCATAAAGGACCTCCCTTTCTCCCAATCCTGCCAAATCAATGGTACGGAAAATACCCGGATCATTGGAACGGAAATTGACGGCTACCGGCAAGCCGGCGGTCAGCGAGGAATCGTCATTATGCAGAATGACGGTATCCCCGGAAGACAGCGCTCCGGAATCAGCCAGTTCCTGAAGCGTGTTATACACATGCTGCCCCGGGTTGGCTGCCTGGGCGGCGTCCACCACAAATTCCGCGCCGGAAGCGGCGCAACGGCAATGGAAGAATAAGTCTCATATCTTTTAAAAAGAATCATTAATATCGGAAGGCCCGCTAAATAGCGGATTCGAAATACGCCCGTCAATAACCCTCGTGCACGGCATGCGGGAACTCCTACCGCAACAAGGCGGCAGGAGCCTTTCACGGCCCCTGCCATGGGGAAAACAAGCGTGCTCCGCCCCCCTATTCCGGCGGCGTTCACGAAAAGTTTCCCGCGGCGGGAATCCGGCCCTGGGCCTCTTCCGGATGAGCCGGGTTCCTCTTTCCGGCCGTCAGGCGGAAGAAGAGGGGCACCAGGAAGATGGCCAGCAGCGTGGCCGTAATGATGCCGCCCAGCACGCCGGTGCCCACGGCGCGCTGCGCTCCGGCCGCCGCCCCATGGGCGAACGCCAGAGGAATGACGCCCGCCCCGAACGCCAGGGAGGTCATCAGGATGGGCCGCAGGCGCAGTTTGGCGGCGGCTACGGCAGCTTCCGCCGCATTCATGCCCTCCCGGTAAAATTCCCTGGCCACTTCCACAATCAGAATGGCATTCTTGGCGGAAAGGCCAATGGTCGTAATCAGGCCCACTTTGAAGTAGATGTCATTGGGCATGTCGCGCAGGAAGACGGCCAGCAGGGCTCCAAGCAGTCCCAGGGGCACGACCAGAATAACGGCCAACGGAATGGACCAGCTTTCATACAGGGCCGCCAGCACCAGAAAGACAATCAGGATGGAAAGGCCGAAAAGCAGCGTGGCCTGGGACCCGGCCAGCTTTTCTTCATAGGATTGCCCCGTCCATTCAAACCCCACGCCCTGCGGCAGGGAAGCGGTAATCTGTTCCAGGGCGTTCATGGCGTCTCCGCTACTCTTCCCGGGCGCGGAAGAGCCGTTGATAGTGAAGGAGGGATAGTTATTGTAGCGCGTGAGCTGCGGAGGCCCCGCCGTCCAGTCCAGCCTGACAAAGGAGGAAAGGGGCAGAAGCTTCCCCTGGTCATTGCGGACATGCAGGTCCTCAATGTCGTTTCCGTTCAGGCGGCTTTTTCCGTCCGCCTGCACCATGATGCGGCGCACCTGGCTGTCATGCATGAAATCCCCCACGTAGCTGGACCCGAACATGACCGCCAGAGAATTGCTGATCTCCGCAATGGGAACTCCCATGGAAAAGGCTTTTTCCCGGTCAATGGAGACGTGCAGACGCGGCGTATCCGCCTGGCCGGAGAAATAAACGCCCGCCAGGTTGGGGTTCGCGTTGGCACGGGCCAGGAGCTCGTCCCGGGCTTCCGCCATGCGGGCATATCCCAGGCCGCCCTTGTCCTGGAGGCGAAAGTCAAATCCGGACGAATTGCCCAGCTCCGGCAGAGCCGGCATGTTCAGAGCCATGACCATCATCTGGCCATCTCCGGCAAAGCGGGCATGGACACGGTCAATAATCGCCTGGACAGCACTGTTTTCTCCGGGACGCTCGTCCCAGTTTTTCAGACCGACAAACAGCATGGCCATGTTGGTTCCGGAGCCCATGAAGCTGAACCCTCCCACGGAGTAAACGTGCTCCACCGGCTCATGCCGCATCAGGTAATCCTCCACTTCCCGCAGCCGCACGCTGGTTTCCTTCTGAAGGGTGCCGGCAGGGAGGGACACCATCGCCATGAAGTTGCCCTGGTCTTCTTCCGGAAGGAAGGAGGTGGGCAGCGTAAGGTACAAATAGCCGGCCCCTGCAATAATGAGGGCATACAGGAACAGGGAGCGCACAGGGCGGCGGATCATTCCGGATACGGCACGGCCGTACCGGTCCGTGGACCGGTGTATCGTCCGGTTGAACCATCCGAAAAAACCCTTTTTCTCCTGGTGCTCCACGGAGGAGGGTTTCAGCATGGCGGCGCACAGCGCCGGAGTCAGGGAAAGGGCCAGAAACGCGGAGAAGGAGATGGAAACAATGAGCGTTACGGCAAACTGCCGGTAAATGTTCCCCACAGCTCCGCTGAAAAAGGCCATGGGCACGAAAACCGCCACGAGCACGGCGGTGATGCCCACGATGGCCCCGCCGATCTGCTTCATGGCTTTCACCGTGGCGCGCCGGGCATCCAGGCCTTCCTCCATCATGATGCGTTCCACATTTTCCACCACCACGATGGCGTCATCCACCAGAATGCCGATGCTGAGCACCATGCCGAACATGGTAAGCATGTTGATGGAGAACCCGGAGAGCCACATCACGGCAAAGGTTCCCAGCAGGGCTACGGGAACGACGAGCGTGGGAATCAGGGTGGCCCGGAAGTTCTGGAGGAACAGGAACATGACCAGGAACACCAGCAGGACGGCTTCCAGCAGGGTTGAAATGACTTTCCGGATGGAGATTTCCACGAAGTGGGTGGTTTCATAGGGAATCTGGTAGGAGACTCCGGGCGGGAAATCCCTGGACAGTTCATCCATCTTGGCCTTGAGGAGGCCCATGGTTTCCACGGCATTGGAGCCGGGAGCCATCTTGATGGCCATTCCGGTGGCCGTCTGGCCGTTGCAGCGGGAAAAGAACGCGTAGCTGTTGGCGCCCAGCTCCACCCTCGCCACGTCCCCCAGTTTGACGGAGGAACCGTCTGAAAGCGTCCTCAACGCAATGGAGGCGAATTCCTCCGGCGTACGGAAAGCGTCCTCCGCTACCACGCCGGCGTTGATGGGGGCGGATTCGGGAACGGACGCCCCCCCGATGTCCCCGATGATGATGCGCTCGCTCTGGGCAGCCACGGCATTGACAATATCCGTGGGGGTCAGGCCCAGCGCCTCCAGTTTTTCCGGGGCCGGCCAGATGCGCATGGATGTCTCCGCACCGAAAAGCTCCACACGCCCGACGCCTTTCACACGCTTCAGTTCCGGGATGATGCGGGCGGAAGCCCATTCCCCCAGCTCCGTATCATTCAGGCTGCCTGTAGAAGAGAGAGAGATCATCGCCTGAATATTGTTGGATGATTTTTCCACGAACACGCCTTCTCTCCGGACGGATTCCGGCAGGCGGGATTCCACGATTTTCAGCCTGTTCTGCACTTCTACGGCGGCAATATCCGGATCCGTGCCCTGCGTGAACGTAGCGGCTATTTCCACGGCTCCGTCGGAGCTGCTGGTGGCGGACATGTACATCAGGCCGGGCGCTCCGTTGATTTCCTTTTCAATGACGGCGGTCACGGCTTCCTCCGTATCCTGGGCGGAAGCCCCCGGATAGGTGGTGCGCAGGGTGATGACCGGGGGAGCAATGTCCGGATACTGGGCAATGGGCAGGCTGGGGATGGCCAGAAGGCCCATCAGGGAAATCAGGAGTGCGACTACCCAGGCAAAAATGGGGCGGCGTATGAAGAAATCAGGCATGGCGGTTTATTGCTGGGCATGGGGTTGCGGCCGGGCGGCGGCGCTGCGGACTTTCATGCCGGGGCGGAGGGACATCGTGTGGCTGACGGCAACCCTGTCCCCATCCCGGAGGCCTTCTGAAACCAGCCATTCCCGGCCGTTCAGCGTATCCGCCCTGACGGGGCGCGCTTCCAGCACTCCTTCCGGCCCCACAACAAAGACGGAAGCGCCCTGCGCGGTGCGGATGACGGCATCCCGGGGAATGGCGAAGACGTTGTCCCGCACCGCCCTGTCAAATACCACGCGCACATAGGCGCCGGGCAGCAGTTCATGGTCCGGGTTGGGGAACAGGGCCCGCATTTCAATAGTATCCGTATTCGGGTCCACCGCCATGTCGGAAAAAATGATCCTGCCGGAATGGGGGTATTCCTCCCCATTGGAGAGCAGCAGGCGCACCTTGATTTCGCCCAGCGGCACACCCTTCCACAATCCGGATACGACGGCGCGGCGCAGGCTGCTGTACTGGGAGGCCGGCTGGCTGAAGCGGACATAAATGGGGTCAATCTGTTCAATGGTGGTCAGGTGGGTGAATTCGTTCTGGTTGGCAAACGCCCCTTCCGTCACCAGGGCACGGCGCACGCGACCGGAGATGGGCGCCTCCACCCGGGTATATTCCAGATTCAGGCGCGCCTGCTCCAGAGAGGCGGCCGCGGCGGCATATTCCGCCCTGGCCCGTTCTTCCTCCGCCCTGGCCTGCTTATGCTCACGTATGCTGACGGCGCCCTTGGCGACCAGGGAGGAATACCGGGCGGCCTTGTCCTCCGCATCCGACAGAACGGCCCTGGCACGAGCCACTGCAGCCTTGCATTCATCCAGGACAGCCTGAAGCGGAGCCGGGTCTATTTTAAAAAGAAGATCGCCCGGCCGGACCGTCTGCCCTTCCTGATAGCAGCGTTCCTGAATAATTCCCGTCACGCGGGCGCGCACTTCCGCCTGGAGATACGCTTCCATACGGCCGGGAAGATTGGCGGTTACGGGAACCTGAGTACTGCGTACCGTCATGACAGACACTTCCGGCACGGTTTCGCCGGGAAATCCGCCTGCCTGGCTTTCACCCTCCCGCTGGCAGGAGAAGCAAACCACCAGCAGGGGCATGCAGAATAAAAGATTAATTATTTTCATCAGGAATCATGCTGTTTGGAACCTCAAGAAACCCCGGAACCGCACTTCCGACAAGACCGGGGATTTTTCAATTGCCATATGATGTAAAGCATCCCATAACGGGAGAGTCAAGAGGCAATGGAAAAATTAAGTGGGGAAGGTCTTTGTCATTTATTGTAAATTATTGACAATAAAAACCCTATAGATGACGGAAATAACTTCGTCTTCAGAAAGGTTTCTTCTGCGCGCAGCTCCCGTTGCCGCCGGGGCTCTTCCGGCGGAAACAATCAATTCCCTCCCACCAACCGCAATACAGGATGGACAAACAGAATTTACTAACCATCGGCAATCTGTCCAAACAGACCGGCGTACATGTCAAATCCCTCCGGTATTATGAACAACTGGGTATTTTGCTCCCGGCCTATACGGACCCGGATACCGGCTACCGTTATTACACTCTTTCCCAGATTCCCGTAGTGGACGCCATCCGTGCCTGCATTTTCCTGGATATTCCCCTGAAGGAATTCACCGGCTTCCTGACCAAGGACCAGCAACGGATTCATTATAAGAAACTTTTCTCCCACGGCACCATGCTGGCGCACCGGAAAATCAGGGAGATTCAGGAAAAACTGCGCCTGCTGGAAAAATTCCGGAAACAGATGGACCGGGAAGAAGGCCTTCTGCTTCATGGGGAACAGGCCATCCATGCATTGCCGGAAAAATACTGCTGGGTGGCGCCCTATGCGGGAAAACAGCATACTCCGGATTTTAACATCCTCATCACCCGTATCTTTGACGATATTGACCGCCGCCGGCTGCGGCTGGGTGCGGAAGCCGGCCTGCTCTCCTTCCACCGGAAAGCAGGGACGGAGCAGTTCCTGTACGTGGAGGTGGAAGCGACCGGCAGAGATGCCCGGCAGATGAAAGAAATCATGCGCCTGCCTGCCGCCTCCTTTCTTTGCGCCGTCAGGCAGGAAAGCGGCATCGCGGAAGCGCCCGGCGTTTTTCCGGGCCTTTTTGCGCAGGAATATAATAAAATCATTATGGAGACGGAATTGTTTTCCGGAGATTACGATGTGGCAAATCCCAAATTCGAACTGAGATGCAGCCTGCCGCCGGGGGGAAAATGAATCCGGAAATTTTCGTGCATCCGCGTGTGGGAGCAGAAGATGTAAAAATGCTCCCGGTGGTCCGGAACCACCCCGCGCGGACCTCCGCCGCCCTGCGGAGCGGTCCCGCATCTGCGGACATAAAGTCTCAGGCAGTTTCATGAAATGGCATTGCATTTCCTTATGCAGCATATAAAATAATGGGGTGGCACATTGCGACACTACACAACCGGACTTAAAGGGAAATGCCGTCAGGGCTTTCAAGGCCATGTTGCTGGCGCGGGCCTTTGACACCAAAATTTCCAGCCTTTACAAAGCGGGCAAAATTACGGGGGGCGTTTATCTGGGCCGCGGGCATGAAGCGATTGCCGCATGCGGAGGCGTTTTTCTGACTGCCGGCTACGATGTAATCGCCCCGTTCATCCGGGAACAGGCGGCGCGCGTCACCTGGGGGGAACCGATTATTGAAGCGGCACGCGCCTATCTGGGTTCCGCCCTGGGATATATGAAAGGGCGGGACGGCAATGTCCACCGGGGCCTGCCTGCGGAAGGCTATATGGCCCCCATCAGCCATCTGGGCAGCACGGTGGCTTTCGTCATCGGCTGCCTTTTCGCCAAGCGCCTGGACGGCAAACTGCCCGGCCCCGTGGGAGTGGCTTTCTGCGGCGACGGCACTACGTCCACAGGAGCTTTTCATGAAGCCGCCAATATGGCGAACGTGGAGCGGCTGCCCCTGGTGCTCGTGGTAACCAATAATCAATTTGCCTACTCTACTCCCAATATCAGGGAATTCGGAGAAGCCTCCCTGGCGGACCGGGGCCGCGGTTACGGATTCACCGTGCATGAAACGGACGGCACGGACTTCATGGCTACGCTGGAAACCTTCCGGGCCGCCGTTAATAACGCGAGGGAAGGCAGGGGCCCCCAGTGGGTGCTTGCCAAGACCCTCCGCATGTGCGGGCACGGGGAGCATGACGACGCCTCCTACATCCCCAGGGAGCTGAAAGAGGAATATGAAAAAAAAGACCCCGTAGCGGTCGCGGAACGGCAGCTGCTGGCAGCCGGCTGGCTCACTCCGGAAGAAACGGCGGCTCTGAAAAAACAGTATGCCGATGAAGTCCAGCTGGCCGTAGCCACCGCGCAGCGGGAACCGGAACCGGATCCCTTCCGGGAAGACTGGAACGCCACGGTATGGAGACCTTATTAAGCCAGCAAACGGAATATTCCCATGAGCGTAACATACATTGATGCCATCCACGACGCCCAGAAAGACCTGCTTACGGAAGACAGGGACGTCTTTCTGTACGGGCAGGACATAGGCGTTTTCGGCGGCGCTTTCAAAGCGACCAAGGGCCTCAAGGATCTGTTCCCGGACCGGGTTATTGACGCCCCCATCAGTGAGGACGCCATGGCCGGCATGGTGACCGGAGCCGCCGTCATGGGCAAGAAGCCCATTATGGAAGTACAGTTTGCCGACTTCAGCACGATCGCTTTCAACCAGATTGTCAACATGGCGGCCACCCATTACTACCGCACGGGCATCCCCGCCAACATTACGGTGCGCCTGCCCTGCGGAGGAACCCCCGGCACCGGCCCTTTCCACAGCCAGAGTCTGGAGGCTTTGTTCGCCCATTATCCGGGCCTGCACGTCATGACCCCGGCCACGGTGGCGGACGCCTACTGGATGCTGCGCCAGGCCGTGGAAATTCCGGATCCCGTCATTTTTCTGGAACACAAGTTCCTGTACCGCTGGCTGAAGGCGGAAGACAACTACCGGGAAGCCCCGGTCATCCCGTTCGGCACGGCCCGGATCGCCCGCACGGGGAAGCATGCCACCGTGGTGGCGTACAGCGCCATGGTGCCGGAAGCCGTGCGCGCGGCGGACCTGCTTGAGAAGGAAAGCGGCTATGAGGTGGAGGTCGTGGACCTTCGCACAGTCCGCCCGCTGGACATGGATACCGTTATCGCCTCCGTAGCGCGCACCGGCCGCGTCCTGGTCGTCGGGGAAGACTTTCCGTGGGGAGGCGTCACGGCGGAAGTTGTTTCACGCATTGTCGCGGAAGGCTTCCACCTGCTGGATGCTCCGCCCCAGAGGCTCAACGCACGGGATACCCCCATCCCCCAGCATCCCAACCTCTGGAAGGCGCACCGTCCCACGCTGGAATCCATAGCCGCCTCCATCCGCCATCTTTTATCCATTTGATTCAACCCAGTTTCCACCATGCCTAAAGTACCCATTCTGATGCCCCAGCTCGGGGATTCCATTGCGGAAGCCACCGTGCTGCGCCTGCTGGCGGCCCAGGGCGATACCGTAGAAGCCGACCAGGAAATCTTTGAGGTAGAAACCAACAAGGCCACCATGGGAGTCACCACCATGTGCGGCGGCATCCTGAGCGATGTATTCATCAAGGAGGGGGAATCCGTCGTGGTCGGCTCCTGCATGGCCATGATTGAGGCCACGGAAGAGGAAATTGAGCGTTCCGGGGCGACTCCGGCCGGAGACTCCACCCAGCCGTCCCTTCCTGCCAGCCCGGAATCCGTTCCCCAGGCCGCGCCCGCTGCCCCTCCCCGGGAGGAAAAACCCGCGGGCGTCCATTTCGGAGTGACGGGGGAATCCTACCAGGAAAACGGAACGGACCTGAAAGTCCAGCCCAGCGTGCGCGGCCTCCCCGTACCCGCCGGCATGAAGGGAGCGCACTACATGTCCCCCCGGATGAAAGCGCGCATGGATGAATTGGGCATGAGCGCCTCCGACATCGCTTTCATCTCCGGTTCCGGGGCGGGAGGGCGCGTCACCATTGACGACCTGGAGGAATTCCTGGAATATGTCAGCCAATGGCCGCACCGCAAGGCCTCATCCATGCGGCTGGCCGTGGCGGACGCCATGCGCCGCAGCTGGACGCGCCCCCTGGCCTCCGCCGGGCGCCCCGTATTCATGGACCCTCTCATCAAGCACAGGCAAAATTCCCCCCTGCGGCCCGGCATCACCCTGTATTTTGCCCGCGCCCTGGCCCTGGCCCTGGCGGAAAGTCCGGAATGCGCCGGCTACCTGGTCGGGGAAAACATTCTTTCTCCCAAAACCATTGACATAGGCATCGCCGCCCAGGTGGCGGACGGCGTCATGGTTCCCGTGCTGCGCCGCGTGAACGAACGGACGATGGAAGAACTGCTGGAAGATTATAACAGGCTGATTGCCCAGGCGCGCCGCCGCAGACTGGCTCCGGAAGACAGCACGGGGGGCATCGCTACGGTCACCAACTTCGGCGGCTTCGGCCTCACCTTTGCCGCGCCCATGCCCATGCCCAGCGAATCCATTATCCTGGGGGTGGGGGCCGTCACCAAAACCCCGGTCTGGAGTGACGAAGTGGAGGCGTTTATTCCCATCTCCAAAGCCAACATCGTGGCTACGGGAGACCACCGCGTGGTGGACGGAGCGGACATCGGACGCCTGCTCAAGCGCGTGGCGGAATTGCTCCAGCGCCCGGAATATCTGTAACCAGCCCCGTTTCTTCAGTTTCACGCCGCATGACAACAGACCCGCCCGTATTAGGCCTGGTAGCCGGAGACGGCGTTTATCCGGAATATATTGTCCGGGGCGCACGCCGCCGGACGCCGGAATTGCGTATCGTGGCCGTAGGGTTCAAGGGGGAGACCAACCCCGCCGTCATCCCCCTGTGCGACGCTTACCGGGAATTCAGCGTGGGCCAGATAAGCAAGCCGTTCACCTTCCTGAAAGAGCACGGCGTAAGGAACGTTATCATGGCCGGCGGCATCAACCCGAAGAACATTCTCTCCCTCCGCCCGGATCTCCGCGCCCTTTCCGTATTGATGCGCATGCCGGAAAAAAATGCGGACTCCCTGCTTGGGGCCGTTATCACGGAGGCGGAAAAGGAAGGGTTCACCATCCTCCCGGCCTCCACCTATATGGAGGAGCACATGCCGCAGCCGGGGCATATCGCCGGACCGCTTCCCACGCCCGAACAATGGGAGGATGCCCGCTTCGGCATGCAGATGGCCAAGGAAATCAGCCGTCTCCACATCGGGCAGTCCGTTGTCGTGCACGGCGGCACCGTCATCGCCGTGGAGGCGATTGAAGGCACCAACAACTGCATACGCCGCAGCGGGGAACTGGGCAACGGCAAACCGGCCACGCTGGCCAAAGTGGCCCGTCTCGGGCACGACATGCGTTTCGACATCCCGACAGTCGGCCCCGTTACCATTGAAACGTGCGCGAAATGCGGTGTCAGGCAAATCGCGCTGGAAGCGGGCAAGACCATTTTGCTGGAGCGCGACCGGGTGGCGGAATTATGCAAAAGGCATAAAATCAGCCTGCATGCCGTCCAAACCGTGGAACAGGACAGCCCTGCCCCGGTAGACCGGCCTGCATAAAAATCCCCTCGTCCGGAAATCCGGACAAGGGGAGACCATTCCCGCATACGGGATGAAGAATGGGAAACGGCTTGCTTCAACCGCCGCCGGGACTAAGAATTCTTATCCTTGCCCATCATGGATTTGGCCTTGTCGCTCACGCTCTCAGCCATGTCCTTGACGGCTTCCCTGCCTCTTTCGCAGGCGTCCTTCATCTTGCGCTTGCCCTCCTCCATTTTGCCGGAAGCGGCATCATTCGCACATCCGCAGCCTTTATTCATATGATCCTTGGATTCGCACATAATAAGCAAATAATTATATTGTTGATCGTTTGAATTAACCGTTTTTCACAGCATCTCCGACTGCTTCGGCCTTATCGGCAGCCCTGTCCGCCGCATGGTCAACGGCGTCCCTGCCGTCCTGATAAGCATCCCTGGCGTTTTCTTTGCCCTTTTCGTAAGCGTCCCTGGCCGCTTGCCCGCCTTCCTTCATTTTCTCGGAGGCGGCGTCCTTGGCAGCCTTGGCGCCTTCTTTCATGTGCTCTTTGGCTTCAGCCATGTCCTTGTCGCCCTTGGAGCAGGAGCCGCTGCCGCAGGCTCCCTGGGCCAGGGCCACCACCGGAATCGCAACGGCCGCAGCCGCTATCATATAGATCAATTTTTTCATGATGTTATTCTATTTGGTTTCATTCCAATAGACTCGTTTTTCATGAAAAACCATGAATCCGGCAGTGTCATTCTGCGTTCACTCCCTCAGGTTAAAAGCCAGAACCGCCGCAGAAGCAACGCAATCCCGGCATGGCACGGAACCCTCTTTTTTCAATTCCCTGCAATGGGAATAACCCAGCTTTTCCACAAACCGCCGCCTCAGCTCCTCCCTGGATTGCATGGGCGTACAGAGCAGCGCCCCGTAAAGGGCGCCGCACAGGCCGCCTGGAGCTTTTCCGGTACCGCAGGAGGAAACGGTTTCCAGTAAATCCTCCCTGCCCAGGGCCGCGCAGACGGCCTGGGCGCAGTTATGGCGCCAGGGCGCCGTGCGGAAGGTGGACAGAGCCTTTTCTTCTATGTTCATGTCCCTTACTGTAGGCTCCGCCTCTTTCCGGGTCAAGACCCCCTTTCCGTCCATCCATCCGGAAGCGGGAAGGCGGTTTCTCCCGGGATCCCGCGCCGGAGACGCTCACTTTCCGGCAAGCCTCCGGCTGGTTTCCAGGCGCGCAGCCAGTTCCTCAAAAGGAACAGTTCCATCCAGGCAAAAGCTCACCCAGTTCTTCTTATTCATATGATAGGCGGGAAAACGGCTGCGGTTATCCACAAGGGCATCGGGTTCGCCGGGACAAACCCGCAGATTCAACACCTCAACCCGTTCCCGGGAACCGCCCCCCAGTTTCAACCGCGGCACAGCCAGAAAAGCGGCATACCATTTTTCCGTATCCTTCCGCCGCACTATTGCGTTCCCCGGAAACTTCCTCCACAGAAATTCCAGTTCCTCCCCGTAAGCTTTCCGGATGTGCGCGATGAGACTCCGGGCAGGAGCCGCCTTGAAAAAATCAGGTTCAAAACAGCATTCCGCCACATGCCACAGTTCTTCCTCATATTCCCTGCGGAGCATTTTCGTCCGTAATCTGTCCTCCGTTTCCGGGGCAGCATGCCGGATATTCTTCCCGTCCGCATCATGCACTGTTACATGAACAGAACCGTCCGCGTGTATTTCCAATTCCATGCAATACCGTCCATTCAGCAATGCCGCCCTGCGCAGAAAACCGCTTCCCACGCGAACGCAACCGAAGGGAAGCAGCTTTTCCATGCACGGCTTCCTGTCCCTGAAAACGCGTTCCACAGCTTTTTCATACCAGCTTTTCCGGGGAATACGGCGAAAGAACATAAGAAAAACAAGGTTAAAGACGAAGAAGGGAAGAGCGTCCTCCACGTCCGTTCAGATTCAAGCGGAATCATGATAGAGCCGCACGAAAACGGCACAAGGATAAAATAACCTGCGGCTCAACTCCGGGGCACGCACCGGAAAAACGGCCTCATCTGCCCGTCAGCACGTACCACACGAACAGGCTGTTGTGCTTCACGTACCGCTTGAGCAGTCTCCCCGGCTCCCGGTAAATGCGGTACAACCATTCCAGGCCGTTCTTCTGCATCCACCGCGGAGCCCTTTTCACCGTACCGGCATGGAAAGCGAACGCCGCCCCTACGCCCACATAAACCGCGGGAGGCAGCAATTCCCTCTGCTCCGCCATCCACCGTTCCTGTTTCGGGCAGCCCAGCCCCACCCATACCACATTGGCCCCGCTTGAAGCAACCGCCTCCCGCATGTTTTTCAGATCTTCCTCCGTCCAAAGCCGGAACGGAGGGGAATACGCGCCGACCAGTTGAAAACCGGGGTATTTTTCCTTTAATGCCGCAGACAGGGTTTTCAACAGCCTTTCATCCCCGCCCAGTAAAAAATGACGCAATCGCGGATATTGCACATTCAGACGCACCAGCGCTTCCATCAAATCCGGCCCGCTGACGCGGCAGGCTTCCCTTTCCCCGCAGGAAAGGCCCTTGTTCATCTTCCACACCACCGGCATACCGTCCGGGCAAATCACATCCATCTGTTCCAGCACGTTCCCGTAATCCCGGTCATGCACGCCGAGGGTCACCACATGGGCATCCGCCGCGGCCACCAGAAACGGAGCTTCCGCCTCCAGCGCGCGTTCCGCCAGCGCAACGGACATCTCTTCCACGGAACTGACGGCTACGGAAAAGCCGAATACGTTCCTGGTTTCGCACGGTATCCGCGCGCCGGGGCGGTCAGAATTGTCTGGAATAGTCATGGCCTGAGAAAACGCAGTACGGGCATTACGGCAGGGATAGCCTCAGCCCGTCGTACGCGGGCATGACGTTCTCCGGCAGTTTGCCGGAAAGAATCCCGTAATCCATATCGTGGGACAGGTGGGTCAGCACGGCGCGGCGGGGCCGGACGGCGGCAATGGCTGCCAACGTTTCCTCCAGGCACATGTGCGTGGGGTGCAGATGATAACGCAGCCCGTCAATAATCAGCAGATCCACTCCTTTCATCCTCTCCAGGGACGGGCCCGGAATGCTTTTCACATCCGGCATGTAAACCAGGCTCCGGCCTTCCGCCTCCAGGACATAGGCATATGTCTCCACCCCGGCATGAAGCACCGGAAGAGGCGTCGCCAGCACGTTCCCCACACGGAACGGAGCCGTCACTTCGTGAGGCTCCGGCCTGACGTAGCCGCTCCGCCCCGGTTTAGGAACGAACGCCCAGCCGTACATGGTCCGCAGGGCTTCCACCGTCATGGGAGAAGCATACATGGGCAGGCCGCCGGACCGGCGCCAGCAGAAGGCGCGCAAATCATCAAACCCCCCCACGTGGTCCACATGGGCATGCGTATAAAGGACGGCGTCCACATCCGTGATATGTTCCCTCAGGGCCTGCTGCCGCAAATCCGGGGAGGAATCCAGCAGGAGGCGGGTGCCCGCGGCCTCCACATAAATAGAAGAACGCAACCGCCTGTTTCTGGGGTCCGGGGACGTGCACACCGCGCAGGAGCAGCCTATCTGCGGCACTCCGGTAGACGTTCCTGTACCCAAAAAGAGAATGTTCATCACAGAGGTCATGATTGCGTTTAGGGCAAATGATGCCATAATGCATTCAAAATCCAAAGCCCGAATGCTTACATTGCTGAAAATTAAAAACCTGGCCCTTGTGGACCAGCTGCTCTGGGAACCCAGTTCCGGATTCATCTGCATCACGGGGGAAACCGGGGCGGGGAAATCCGTCATTATTGGAGCCATACGCCTGGCGCTGGGAGAACGGGCGGACAAGACGCTCATCCGCTCCGGGGAACAGCAATGCAGCGTGGAAGCTGTGTTCCATCTGCCGGAATCCTCCCCCGTGCACGCCATTCTGAACGAGCATGGCGTCCCGCCCTGCGAAGACGGCAACCTGATTATCAAGCGCCTCATCTCTTCCACGGCCAACCGCCAGTTCCTGAACGACAGCCCGTGCACCCTGAATCTGCTGAGGGAAGCGGGAGCCTGCCTGGTGGACATGCACGGCCCCAGCGACTACCGCTCCCTGGTCTCCCAGGAAAGGCAGCTTTCCCTGCTGGACGCCTTCGGGGAGCACGCTCCCCTGGTGCACGCCTATTCGGACGCCTGGAGGCAATGGCAGGATGCGCGCCGGGCCTATGATGACCTGGAACATGCGGAAGCGGCCACCGCACGGGAAATAGAACTGCTGCGCCACCAGGTGGATGAAATAGATTCCGCCGCCTTCACTCCGGAAGAAGTGCTCACGCTGGAAGAACGCTGGCAACGCGCCCGCAACGGCACCCGGCTCCGGGAACAGGTCTCCAAAATGCTTTCCATGCTGGAGGAAACGGATGTGCCCGGCCTGGGGACCCAATTGAGGGAATTGACACGGGCGGCCCATGAGCTGGAACGCATGGACGCCTCCACCGCCGCGTGGCTGGCTCCATTGGCGGGAGTGAATTTGGAACTCAAGGAAATTGAGGGACGCCTGGCGGATTATTCCGCCGAACTGGACTGCGACCCCCGGGAACTTTTCCAGCTGGAGGAACGCATCAACCTGCTGGAATCTCTGAAAATGAAATACGGCCCCTCCTTTGAGGACGTCTGCTCCCGGAGGGAGGAGGCGGCCAGCCGCCTGGACCGCATTGAACACCGCACAGAACGCCTGGAAGAGCTGAGGGCCTCCATCGCCGTCCTGCGCAAGCAGATGGACGCCGCCGGGCAGGCTCTGACCAGAGCGCGCCAGGACTCCGCGCCCAGGCTGGCGGCTTCCATTGTCAGGCACTCCCGGGAGCTGGGATTCCGCCAGGCCGTCTTTGAAGTGAGCCTCTCCCCCCTTCAGGAACCGGGTTCACAGGGAATGGAAACGGTGGAATTCCTGTTTGGCCCCAATCCCGGAGAACCCTCCAAGCCTCTCCGTCTGATTGCCTCCAGCGGGGAACTGGCGCGCATCATGCTGGCGATTAAAAGCGCCCTGGCCCACAAGGATGCCACCCCCCTGCTGGTATTTGACGAAATAGACGCCAACGTGGGCGGAGAAGTGGCGCGGGCTGTGGGATTCAAGATGCAGCAGCTCGGAAACAGGCACCAGGTGATCTCCATCACGCACTTCCCGCAGGTGGCGGCCCTGGCCTCCCATCATTACCTGGTTCAGAAAGCATCCGCGGGCAACCGCACCATCTCCTGCCTGCGGGAGGTGAGCCATGAAGAACGGGTGGATGAACTGGTCCGCATGCTGGGCGGCGGCGGAGACCACGCACGCACGCTGGCCCAGGCCCTGCTGCAGCCCTCCTGAACGGGAAACGCCGGTGGGGGAGAGGCCGCCCTATTTCCCCAGGCTTCCCAGGCGTGGGGTGAAACCCCGCAGCCTCAGGGAATTGAATACGACGCACAGGGAACTCAAACTCATCGCCCCGGCGGCAATCATGGGATTCAGCGTAAGGCCGAAGGCGGGATATAAACACCCGGCGGCCAACGGAATGCCGATGATGTTGTAAAAGAAAGCCCAGAAAAGATTCTGCCTGATGATGAGCAGCGTGGTGCGGCCCAGCTGGACAGCTTCCGCCACGCCTGCGGGGTTGCTTTTCATCAGCACGATGTCGGAGGATTCCATCGCCAGCTCCGTTCCGGACTTCATGGAAATGCCCACCCGGGCACAAGCCAGAGCCGGGGCGTCGTTCACGCCGTCCCCTACCATCGCCACCTTGTCCCCGCGTTCCTCCATCTTCATCACATGGGAGGCCTTTTCATCCGGGAGCACGTCGGAGACCACCTCGTCAATGTGGAGTTCTCCGGCCATGTGCCGCGCCGTGGCGGCGTTGTCCCCCGTCAGCATGACGACGCGCAGGTTCATCCGCTTCAAACTGTCCACCGCCGCACGGCTGTCCGGTTTCAGGGAATCCGCCACCATGATGACGCCGGCAGGGCATCCGCCCCTGCCCACATACAGCGGGGACGCGCCCTGCCGCATGAACTCCCGCAGGCGGCTTTCATCCTCCTTCCAGGAAATTCCCTTATCCTGCATGAATCCGGAATTGCCCACCGCATAAGGCACCCCATCCACCGTTCCGGCAATGCCGCGGCCAGGAACCACGGATAAATCCGCCACGGCGCGGACAGGCAAATTCAGAAGCCTGGCGTGTTCATAAACAGCCTTTCCCACAGGATGTTCCGAACCCTGTTCCAAAGCCGCCGCCATTTCCACCAGCGCGTCCGCATCCATGCCTTCCTCCGGCAGCACGGCCACTACCCGCGGCTCCCCTTCCGTCAGGGTACCCGTCTTGTCAAAAACGACGGTATCCACGCGGCTCAGGGCTTCCAGAGCTCCGGCGGACTTGCACAGGATGCCCAGCCGCGCGCCCCTGCCCGTCCCCACCATAATGGCGATAGGCGTAGCGAGCCCCAGGACACAGGGGCAGGAAATCACCAGCACCGCAATTGCCCTGGCGAGGGCGAAGGAAAAACCCTCCCCGGCAGCCATCCACCCAACCAGCGATACCAGGGCAACGGCAATGACCGCAGGGACAAAGAAATAGCATACCCGGTCCGCCAGCCGCGCAATGGGCGCCTTGGACTGGCTGGCCTGTTCCACCAGGCGGATCATGCGGGCCAGCGTGGAATCCCCGCCCACGCGTTCCGCGCGGATTTTGAGATACCCGGCCCGGTTGAACGTTCCGCTGATCACCCGGTCCCCCGCCGCCCTGTCCACCGGCATGCTTTCCCCCGTCAGGTCTGATTCATCCAGAGCCGCCTGCCCCTCTTCAATCATGCCGTCCACCGGAATCCGCTGCCCGGTTTTCACCACCACCAGGTCCCCGGAACGAATTTCATCCAGTGGAACGGCGCGCTCCGCGCCGTCATGCCATACCAGCGCCTCCTGGGGGACCAGCTTCACCAGCCCTTTTACGGCGGCATTCGTTTTCCGATAAGAGCGGCGTTCAAGGTATTTCCCCAGGGAAATCAGGGTGACGATCATGGCCGCAGATTCAAAATACAGCTCCATTCCCTCCACACTGAAACCCTGCCACATCCCCGCAACCAGCAAATACAGCCCATACAGAAAAGCGGAGCCGGAACCGATGGCGATCAGGGAATCCATATTGGGAGACAGCGCCACAAGCTGCCGCACGCCGTTTATCAAATAATGCCGGTTCAGCCACAGGACGGCGCCCGCCAGAATGCCTTGTGTCCACCAATTCATCCACAGGCCCCAACTCCCTCCCGGAACGGGCCAGTGCCACATGGGGCCCATGGACAAATACATCAAAGGAACCAGCAGCAGAATGGACCAAACGAGGCGGGAGCCGCCCGTTTCCTCCTGTTCCAGCCTTTCCTCCCTCTCCGTTCCGGCAAGCGGCTCCTCCTTCCAGTCCGCCAGGCGGAAACCGACTTTCTCCACCACCGGAGCTATCCGCTCCATGGCGGGGGAATCAGGCTTTTCAAACAAGACGGTCATCTTCCCCGTCAGCAAATTCAGCTCTACGCGCTCCACCCCCTCCAATCCTTCCACGGCGCGCTCCACCTTGGCGGCACACCCGGCGCAATGCATACCGGAAACAAGATAGTTCTTTTCTTCCATTGTCATTAAAACGGAATGTTTGATGTTCCGGGTCCAGACAAGACCCCATACTGTTAGCCGAACCTAACACATTTATTCCGTTCCTCAAGCCGCTTTCGCGGCTTCAGCCCCCTCTGATAAAAAATGACAAAAAAACGCCCGCGGCCCCGTACCAGTAACAAACACCTTTACTTTCTTCCATGAACATTCCTCCTCTATTCAACATCCTGGCCAGTGCGGCCTTGTTGTCCACCCCCCTCCACGCCCAGCTTTACACCCTCCATGGTGACGGCGTCAAAAAAACGGAGAGAGTCGTGGAAAAAGCGGATTATTCCGATTATGAACTCGTCTGGCACGACGAATTCGACAAAGACGGCCGTCCGGACCCTGCCAAATGGAATTACGAACACGGTTTCGTCCGCAACAAGGAAGCGCAATGGTACCAGCCGGAAAACGCCTATTGCAAAGACGGCATGCTGATTATTGAAGGCAGGAAGGAAAAACATGCCAACCCCCATTACGATCCGGAGGGAAAAAACTGGCAGACGACACGGAAAGAGGCGGAATACACCTCTGCCTCCCTGACGACGCGCGGCAAATTTTCCTGGCTGTACGGGCGGTTTGAAATCCGGGCCAGATTCAGCCCGCGGGAAGGCATGTGGCCTGCTTTCTGGACCTTGGGCGTCAAGGAAAAGTGGCCCATGTGCGGGGAAATAGACATCATGGAGTACTACCAGTCCACCTATCTGGCCAATCTCTGCTGGGGCTCCCCCAAAAAGGACGTGGCCAAATGGAGTACCACTTACACGCCGCTCAAATGGCTCCAGGAAAAACACGCGGACTGGGCGGACAGCTTCCATGTCTTCCGTATGGACTGGGATGAAAAGGAAGTGCGCCTGTATGCGGACGATATTCTGCTGAACCGGACTCCCCTGGATAATACCGTCAACGCCTCTTACAAGGAAGTCGCCAATCCCTTCCGGCAGCCTCACTTCATCATCCTGAACCTGGCTCTGGGCGCCACCGGCGGAGATCTGGACAAACTGCCGCTGCCCCAGAAATATGAAATAGACTACGTTCGCATTTACCAGAAAAAGGATTCCCCCCATAAAGGAACCATTCCATACCGCGCGGAAAAGTTAACCGCCCTCTTCCGGAAACAGGAAAAAGGTCAGGCATTGCGGCATGAAAAAAGCCCCATCCGGACAAACCGGACGGGGCTCTTCAAAGAACAGAAAGAGGGGCAACTCAGTTTACGCGGCCCAGATAGGAACCGTCTTCCGTCTTTACGGAAATCTTTTCACCGGGCTTGATGAAAAGGGGCACCTGCACCACCAGTCCGGTGGTCATCGTGGCGGATTTGTAAACATTGTTCGCGCTGTCGCCCTTGACGCCTTCAGGAGCTTCCGCCACTTCCATGGTGATGGCGGCGGGGAGTTCTACGGAAACGACCGTTTCATCCGTGAAAAGCAGGATGTAGATATTGCCTTCCATCAGATAATCCTTGACGGGTTCCACGATTTCCGGAGACACGGTGATGTCTTCGTATGTATCCGGATTCATGAAGTGATAACCCATGCCGTCAATGTAGCTGAACTCATATTCCTCACGGGCGAGGTTGACGCCTTCCAGGGATTCATTGGAAGTCAGGCGAAGGTTATACACCTTTTTAGTGGAAATGCTGCGGATGCTCATTTGCACATAGGAAGCCATGCGGGGGGGGCACTTGTGCTCCATGCTGACTACAACGCAAACGTCATTGTTGTAATTGACCGCGTGTCCCTTGCGAAGATTGATTACGGGTACTTTTGCCATGCGGCCCGTACCATACCATGTTTTCCCCTCCCGTCAAGGCGAAAAAGCCGGGCAACCCCTTGAGGCGCTTGGAGAAAACACTCCTGAACAGGGCAGCGGGGAAGAAAGGAAAAACGGCTGTTCCTACCGGCTGAGGTCCTGCTGGAACAGGACTTTGATGCCGCTGGAATTCAGCACGGTGCGCCCGAAGTTGAGATCCTCCACGTGAAGAGCCACCAGAGACCCCCGCCCCACGCAAGGCAGCAGGGGATAGAGAAAGTTGACGTTCATTTCCGCGACATACAGCGCATCCAGGCATTTTTTGAGGTCTGCGGGGCCATGGCGGAGCACCGCCACCAGCACCCCGGACTCCGTATAGCAAATACCTTTCTCCAGAAAAATTTCCGACGTCCTTTCCGGATCGCTGACAATCAGGCGCGCAATAGTCGCCTCATGGCAGTCCTGCATGCTGAATCCCAGACAGAAAATGCCGTGCATGTCCAGCAGGCCGAGGAGGGCGGTCAGGGCCCCCACCCGGTTCTGGAGCATGATGGAATATTGCTTTATCGTGCTGCCGGGGGCTTTAATGGCTTCTTCCTTCATAACAATAAAGCAAATAAGGGCTGTATTCTATTTGGCGTACGTTTTAAGCACGCGCCTGATGATGGCCAGAGCCTGCTGGATTTCCTCTTCACTGACATTCAGCGGCGGCAGCAGACGGACGGTTTCCGGCCCGGCGGGAACGGAAAGCAACCCTTCCTGCCGCAGGGCCTCCACCACTACGGAGGCGATCGTCTTGCCCTCCGGCGCGGCTACCATTTCCGGGTTCAGGCCAATGCCCAGCAACAGGCCCAGGCCACGCACGCCCTGAACAACAGGCAGGTTCCAGGATTCTATTTCCCTGCGAATTTCCGCGCCCAGGCGCCGCGCCCGCTCCGGGAGCCCCTGGGAAACAACTTCCCGCAGCACGGCCAGGCCTACCGCAGTGCCGAGCGGGTTGCCTCCATACGTGGAGCCATGGGAGCCGGGATCCATGATGGAGGAAAGCTCCGTACCCTGGCCGTCAATGGCGCGGTCGGAAATCCAGAAGCCGCCGATGGGGAAACCGCCGCCCAGAGCCTTGGCCCAGGAAATGCCGTCCGGTTCCACATCCGGAGCTACGGCGCGCCATCCCATGATGTCGCCGCAGCGGCCAAAGCCGCACTGCACTTCATCCATCAGCAGAAGAAGATCGTGCTCTCTGCATAACTGCGCCAGGCCCCGCAGAAATTCCGGAGTCACGCAGTTGACCCCTCCTTCTCCCTGGACGGTTTCCAGCATGAAGGCCACCGTTTCCGGCCTGATGGCTTCGCGGGCCGTTTCCAGATCGTTGAAAGGCAAATGGCGGAATCCCGGCAGCATGGGGTCAAAGCCGATTTTGATTTTATCCTGCCCCGTGGCGGACATGCTGCCCAGCGTCCTCCCGTGGAAGGATTTGTTGAACGTAAGCACCTCATAACGGGGCTTGCCGTCCGGCTGGGGCTTGCGGTGCCCGTAACGGCGCGCTACTTTGATTAAACCGTCATTGGACTCCGCACCGCTGTTGGCGAAAAAGACTTTTCCCGGGCGCTCCACGCATTTGGTCACGATGAATTCCGCCAGATCCGCCTGCTGGGGGATCTGGTACAGGTTGGAGCAGTGCACCAGGGTGGCGGCCTGCTTTTGCAGGGCCTGCGTCACCGCAGGATGGCAGTGCCCGAGCACGCAGGTCGCAATGCCGGCACAGAAGTCCAGATAGCACTTCCCCGTGCTGTCCCACAGTCGGGAGCCTTCTCCGCGGACGGCAGCCATGGGATAACGGCCATAGGAATGGAGTACGTACTGGTTGAGCTTTTCTTCTGTGTTCATAAGTTAAGGTAATATGGGCGTAGTTTGCTCTTCTGGCCCCGTCTGTAAATGATTTTTTTGGGAACCACGTCATGATTGCCGCATTTTACCCCGGAAGACAGTCACATCTTTGTCCGCCGCTCATTCATTTTTCTTTTCTTTTATCATTTTAACGGCAGAATAACCACCGCAACCAGCAATAATCCACTATGGCTCATTTTTTCAACCTCAAAGGCTTTCTGGAAGAATTCAAGGCATTCGCCCTTAAAGGGAACGTTATTGACCTGGCGGTGGCCGTCGTCATCGGCGGCGCATTCAACAAAATCGTCTCCGTCTTCGTCTCCAGCATTATCACCCCCATCATCGGTTACCTTACTTCCGGGGTCAACCTGGCATACCTGGTGCTGAAACTGGGCGATGTGGAATTAAAATACGGTGAATTGCTCCAGGCGACCATTGACTTCCTCATCATCGCCTTCTCCGTCTTTGTAGCCATCAAGCTGATCGGAGCCCTGAGGCGCAAGAGCGAAGAAGCTCCGGCCGCCCCTGCTCCCAAGCCGGATGACGTCGTCCTTCTGGAACAGATCCGGGACATCCTGCAAAAACAGGCGGACGCCAAATAAGTTCTTTTGAACGGTTCATGCCGGTTCCATGCGGGACCGGCATGTTTTTTCCTCTTTACTTGTTCCGCCGCAAACGGGAAAGTGATTGCATGACTTCTCCGCTGCGCCTTTTAGCCTTTGCCCTCTTTCTTGCCCCGTCCCTGCTTCCGGCGGCGGAAAACCAGCGCTTCATTCTGGAACGCCCCTATCCGGTGACGGAAATCCCGGAACCTGACCGCAGCCTTCCCGTCACCAACGTGATTCTGATGATTGGGGACGGAATGGGCATTCATCACCTTTCTGCGGCATGGGCGGCCAACAGAGGCCGCCTGTTTATTGAAAACTGTCCTGTTACGGGCATTTCCAAAACATGGTGCGCGGACAAGCTGGTCACGGACTCCGCCGCTGCGGGCACCGCCATGGCGACAGGAACCAAGACGCTTTACCATCGGGTCGCCGTATGCCCCAGGGGCAACAAGCTGGATTCCCTGGTGGACAAGGCTGCGGACATGGGCAAATCCACCGGCGTCATCGCTACCTGCGAGCTGAATGACGCCACCCCGGCATCTTTCTGCGCCAATAATGAAAAAAGATCGGATGCTTACGGCATCATCGGGGATTACCCCCGTTCCCGCGCCGATTTCATCTTTGGCGGCGGCGGCAAATACTTCACGCAGAGGCCGGACGGCAGGGATATTTTCCAGGAAATGCAGGCGCAGGGCTACCGTGTCGCCCGCTCCTGGGAAAAAGCCGGAGCCTTGCCTTCCGGAAAAACGCTGGTTGTCGCCGCTCCGGGTAATCTTCCCCCTCCCTCCAAACGGGGCGACGTTTTCCGCCAGGCCGCAGTGAAAGCCCTGGATACCCTTTCCCGGAATCCCAACGGATTTTTCCTGATGATTGAAGGGTCCAACATTGACAAGGCGGCCCACAGCAACAATCTGGAAGAAATGATGGAAGAGCTCCTTGATTTTGACCGGACTGCGGGAGCCGTGCTTGACTGGGCCTCCAAACACCCCGGCACCCTGGTCGTCATCACGGCGGACCATAATACGGGCGCGTTCGCTCTCACGGGCGGCAGCCGGGAACAGGGGGAAATAACGGGCCGGTTCGGTTCCGGCAGTCATGACGGCGTGGCTGTTCCGGTGTATGCCTTCGGCGCGGGAAGCGGCGACTTCACCGGCATTTATGAAAATACGGATATCTTCAACAAGATTATGAACGCCCTTAAAAAAGGTGCGGACAAACCCGTGCGTTAGGCGCCCGGTCAAGGCTGCGGCCTGTCCATGCGCCGCGCCACCAGCCCAGCCCCGACGGTAGCCGCACCGCCTATCAGGAACACCGCTTGCGGGCCGCCCGTATTCATCCAGATCACGCCGCCCAGCACGCCGTAAGCGATAGAAGCCACATGATTGATGGCCAGCCCGGTGTAAATGCTTGGCGTAATGTCCTCCGGCTTCTCGCAGATGCGGGCCACGTAGGTGCTCCGGGCCATGCCTAGGGCAAACAGCAGGTTGTCCAGGACAAAGCAGGCGGTCACTACTCCCACGGCCCAATGCAGGGGCAGCAGTTCCGGAGCGAAGGCGTATGCCAGGCACAGGAGGGACAGCGCCACGCTGTCGAAAATCGTCACCTTCCGTTCCCCGTAGCGCTTGATGCTCCAGCCGATCAGGGGTTGAGTGACCAGCCCGATGACGCCGGCCATGAGCAGGGTTTTTCCGATATATCCGGGAGACTGGCCCAGCGTGCTGACCATCAGCCAGAAACCGAAGGTCAGATAAAGCTGCTTGCGGATGCCGTGCAGAATTTCCAATCCATAATAAACGGCATATCTGCGCTTGAAGACGAAACATTGCCTCCATCCGCGCCGCTGCGGGAAGACGGGCGTCTTCACCCGGCTCAGGAACAGGGATGCCAGCAGGCACACGCCCCCCGTGACGAAAAAGTCCACGGCAAAAGATTGATTGAATTTCCACTTGATCCACACGCACAGCGCGCCCAGCAGCGCGGCCGCCGTTCCCAGAGCCTTCATCTGGCCGAGCCGCAGACTGCGGTTTTCCGGCCTCGCCGTATGGATGACAATGGTGTCAATCATGCCCATCAGGATATGCTGACCCAGACTCACCGTCAAAATCCACGCAGACAAAGTCCACAGGCTGGTTCCGGCGCCGCAGAAAGCCAGCGCGTACATGCCGCCGAACATCAGCAGGCACGCCACCCCGGCCATGCGGACCTCATTAAACATGAAAAGCAGGCTGACCGCAAAAAGAGACAGGATGCCGGGCAATTCCCGGGGAAATTCAATCAGCCCGCGCATCTCCACGTCAAGATGCTGGGCATCACGCAGAAAATTGCTGAAAACGAGATCATACACACCGCTTCCGAACTGGCCCAGAAAAAGCGCCAGCAGCACAAATACCATCGTCTTCCTGATGCGGGGGGAAGCGGCTCCATTCATAGCGCGGGAATACTCTCACAGGCGCCCGGACGGAACAACCGCTATTTTCATGTGCCGGTTTTCTCTGCATTTGCAAAAATAACCTCGAAACGGAATTTTCCCGGAAAATGCCGCGTATTTACGTACGCTATGATTTCCAAGTGTACCTTTTCCGCCACGGTTTTCAGCCTGTTTTCCCTTTGCTGGGGCGCCCCATCCGCTCCGGTTCTCGAAGCGCCCCATATCATTCCCCTGCCCGCCGCCATGCGCGTCCAAACCGGAGAAAGCGGGTTTTCCCTGAAAAACGGCGTCAGGCTCCCGGAAAAAAATCCTCTTTCCAGGCAGGCGGAACGGATTTTCCGCGACAACGGGATCAACACGGCCCTGGTTAAAAACAACGCGGACATCATCTTTACGGAAGACGCTTCCCTGGGCAGGGAAGGCTACCGCCTTGCCGTAACGCCGGATTCCATCTCCATTGCTTCCGGTTCCGTGAACGGAGCCCTGTATGCCCTTCAATCCCTCGTTCAAAGCATCGCTGCCGACAAAAACGGAGCTCCGGCCCTGCCCCGGATGGACGTAAAAGACCAGCCCCGCTTTTCATGGCGGGGCCTGATGGTAGACAGCTGCCGCCACATGATGCCCGTGCGGGACATCAAAAAAGTGCTGGACCTGATGGAACGGTACAAATTCAACACCCTGCACTGGCATCTGACGGACGACCAGGGGTGGCGTCTCCCAATCGCCAAGTACCCCAGGCTGACAACCGTGGGAGGCGCCCGGGCTCAATCCCCCGTCATCGGCAACCGCAACAAGGCAGACGGCACGCCCTACTCCGGCCATTACACCGCGGATGAAATCCGGGAAGTGGTGCGGTATGCCAAAAACCGGGGCATTACCGTCATTCCGGAAGTGGAAATGCCGGGCCACGCCTCCGCCGCCATCGCCGCGTATCCGGAACTGGGCAACACGGACATTCCGGGCTATGCGCCCAAGGTGCAGGAAACCTGGGGAGTGCTTCCCTACACCTTCGCTCCCACGGAAAAAACCTTCCGTTTTCTGGAAGACGTCATTGACGAAGTGTGCGCCCTGTTCCCGGACAGTCCCTATATCCACATCGGCGGGGATGAGGCTCCAAAAAACCAGTGGAAGCAGTCCCCCGCAGCGCAGCAGGTCATGAAGGACAACGGCCTGGCCAACGAGCATGAACTCCAGAGCTACTTCATCCGCCGCGTGGAAAAAATAATCAACAGCCGCGGAAAAAGGCTCATCGGCTGGGATGAAATCCAGGAAGGGGGCCTTTCCCCCACCGCTACCATGATGGTTTGGCGCAGCCAAATGCCGCACATCGCCGCACAAACCCTGGCACGGGGCAACGATATTGTGATGACGCCCAACAGCCACCTGTACTTTGACTATGACCAGGGGCCCGGAAAACCCGCTGCCCCCGAATACGAGACGATTAACAATAATCAGCTGACCTGGCAGCATGTTTACGGACTGGAACCGGTTCCTCAGGGAACGCCCCGGGAACGGGAAAAGCAGGTGCTGGGCTGCCAGGCGAACATCTGGACGGAATATATCCCGAACCTGCCGAAATGGGAATACCATGTCTTCCCCCGCGCCCTGGCGCTGGCGGAAGTTGCCTGGACCCCGCAGGAGCTAAAAAATGAGAAAGATTTCCGTAAACGCCTCGATCGCCAGCTTCCCTTCCTGGACGCCCGCGGCGTCAATTACAAAAGACCGGACAATGGAGCCCCCGCACAGCCGGAGGCCGTCATTACGCGGGAACGCCGTTAAGCACGGCAGACGGGGTCCTGCGGCGCCTCCTTCCGGAGGCCGCATTATGGGCTAGCCAACCTTCATGAAAACCATTACATTGACGGCATTATGAATTTGGAACTGCTTCGTCAGGTTTGCGTGACTCCGGGCGCTCCGGGGTTTGAAGACAAAATCCGCGATTTCATCATCCAGGAAGTGGCCCCGCTGGTGGACGCCGTGCGCGTGGACAACATGGGCAGCGTGATTGCCATCGTGGAAGGCAAAAACACGGAAAAAACCATGATGGCCGCCGCCCACATGGATGAAATCGGGTTCATGGTCCGTCACATCGACGACAAGGGGTTCATCAAATTCCTGCCACTGGGCGGCTTTGACGCCAAGACGCTGACGGCCCAGCGCGTCATCGTCCACGGTAAAAAAGACCTCATCGGCGTCATGGGCGTGAAACCCATCCACGTCATGTCCCCGGCGGAACGCACCAAGCTGCCAGAAGTGACCGACTTCTTCATTGACCTGGGCATGAGCAAGGAGGAAGTGGAAAAATACGTTTCCGTAGGCGACTCCGTTACCCGTGAACGGGATTTGGTGGAAATGGGGGATTGCGTGAACGTCAAATCTCTGGACAACCGCGCCGGATGCTACGTGCTGATTGAAGCCCTCCGCGCCATCAAGGCTTCCAGGAAGAAACCCTCCTGCAACTTCGTGGCCGCCTTTACCGTTCAGGAGGAAGTGGGCCTGAGGGGCGCGCAGGCCGGCACGCTGGACATCCAACCGGATTTCTCCATTGCCCTGGACGTCACCATCGCCTGTGACATTCCCGGAACTCCGGCGCACGACCAGGTTTCCCACCTGGGCGCAGGCGCCGCCATCAAGCTGTATGACGGTTCCGTCATTGCAGACCGCCGCATGGTCAAGTTCATGAAGGCCATGGCAGACGCCAACAAAATTAAATGGCAGACGGAAATGCTGCCGGCGGGAGGCACGGATGCCGGAGCCATGCAGAAATTCGTTCCGGGCGGTTCCATTGCCGGGGCCATTTCCGTTCCCACCCGCAATGTGCACCAGGTTATTGAAATGGCTCACAAAGACGACCTGGACGCTTCCGTAGCGCTTCTGACCGCCTGCGCCATGAACGTGGACAAATGGGACTGGTCCTGGAACTCCGTCAACGAATGCCCGGCGGAAAAACCCGCCAAGGCCGCAAAAACGGCAGCCAAGCCCGCCAAAGCCGCTGCCAAGAAGAAAAAGGCCAAATAACAGGTCTGGCCATTCATTCATCACTACCCGGCAGGCCGCACCGGAAACGGAGGCGGCCTGCCTGTTTTCAGCCTCCTTCAAATGTTCCGGCAAACTCCGGACACCGTCCTCTCCCATTCGGCCAGGCATACCGCAGGTTCCTGCGTCACCCCCCCGGAGGCTTTTTCAGATGGCCCTTCCATAAAAAAATCCTCCGGCATCTCGCAATGCCGGAGGAGAGACAATCCTGAAAAAGAAAGTTACTTGGCGGCGGGGGCGGACGCTTCCTTCTGGGCGGGAGCGGGGGCCGGAACTGCTTCTACCTCCACATCTTCCTCCACTTCCACATCTTCTTCCGGACCGGCAGCGCCAGTCTGCTTCATGGCGTCCTTCAGGGCCTGGCTTCCGTAAAAGTCGGCCTGCTGCAAACGCTGCATGTCAGTCATCATGCCCATGAAAATGGGCAGAAGCTCGGCCTGGCGTGCCTGCATGGCGGCATCCATTTCAGCCTGAACCTTCTGGGCGCTCTTGGAAAGGGCTTCCCCCTTTTCATTGATTTTTGCCATCTTTTCCGCAGCCGCGTCTGCAGTGGCCTTGTCCTTCACCGTGCTGAGCGTGGCGGACATTTCCTTCATCAACGCCAGCATCTGATCAGCGGCTTCCTTCGCTTCCTTGGAAACTTCAGCGGCCGGCGCAACGGGCGCGGCAGGAGTTTCAGCGGCGGGTGCCGGAGCCGGGGCATCCTGGGCGGAAGCCATACCTGCAAATGCCAGGGCACATGCCGAACTAATTGTTACAATGCTCTTCATAACGTTTCCGTTGTACAGGCTCGCCATGCACGCGTCAATGAATCATTGTGTAACGGCTCCCCGTGATGCCGCAGAAAGAGGAATTTGCGTTTTTTCCTCCCTTGAAGGATTTTTTCAGTTGCATCTTTTTAGAATTATTATAAATTTATTTCCGATGACTAAGACCATAGAAAACCTGAAAGCTGCCATTACGGGCGAAAGCACCGCCTCCGCCACTTACGCGGCCTATGCCGCCAAAGCCGCCCAGGAAGGGCAGCCCCTTATTCAGAAATTGTTTGAAGCCGCCTCCAAGGCGGAATCCGTCCACGCCGCCAACCACAACAAGGTTCTGGAAAAGCTGGGAGCAACAATGGAGCCCATCGATATCCAGATCCATGTAGGAACCACCGCCGAAAACCTGAAAGCCGCCATTGCCGGGGAAACCCATGAATTTGAAAGCATGTATCCGGAATTCATCGCTGTGGCGGAAGAAGAAGGGCAGAAAGCCGCCGTCCGTTCCTTCACGTGGGCCACGGAAGCGGAAAAAGAACATGCCGATTTTTATTCCGTCGCCCTGAAGGCCCTGGAAAGCGGAGATACCAGTTCCCTGCCCAGGCAATACTGGATATGCCTGGTTTGCGGAGACACGTTCAAATCTCTGGAAGGCGTGGATGCGTGCCCCCTCTGCGGCACCAAGGCTGAAAAATTCCTCGTCATCGGATAAATTCCGTTTGAGCACCGGAGGCCGTCCTCGGCACCCAGGAACCGCCCGGAACATTCCGGGCGGTTTTCTGTTTTTGCCGCAGCAGTCCATGGAAGAAAACCCTTCCCTTTTTACGGAGGCGGCCCACATCGGAAAAAGCTTCTCCAACATTCTGCTTGCGATTCATTTTAAAACTCTTATAATTTTTCTTCGCTTTAAGCAGGAAGCATTCTTTATCCCTCCTTTGCGATGATCCCTCCCCATGCATCCGCCGGTTCCGCAGAACGGTATCCGTCCGCATACGGCCTGTCGGCCGCTGTCTGCCAGGCTCTGCGCGCCGCGTTCATTCCCCGCCGCATGCGCTGCCTGTGGGCAGCCGGGCTTGCGGCGGCGCTGGCGGCCAATCCCTATGTGCTCAACGATGGCCAAAGCCTGCTGATGAGCAGCATGGGCATCGCCTGCTCCGCATCCCTGCTCTGCGGCACCATTCTTCTCTGCCTGAAATACCGCTTCACCGCCTATGTCCTTCTTCCCGCCATCATTCTGTTCAATGCGGGCCTGTACATGATGCAGATGCGGTACGGATTGGTCCTGAACCTTTCCGTGCTTTCCAGCATGGCGGAGACCAATTTCCAGGAAGCCTGCGCCTTCTGCACCCCCGCTTCCATTGCAGGAACCCTGCTTCTGGCCGGGTTTATCTACCTGGCCATCTACTGGAGCCGCCGTTCCCTGCGCCAAAAAGCCACGTGGGGCGCACTGGCATGCATTTGGGGCCTGTACGCGGCCCTTCTGCTGCTGAGCATTCCGGCAGCCTCCTACAGCTCGGAACCCCTTTATCTTTACTACACGTCTGACAAGGCAAAAGGCTGGCCTCTCGTGGATATTGCAATGACGTGCAAACTGGCGGACGAATACATCACCCAGGATGCGGGGCGTTTCAACACATTGCGGAACCTTCCGTCCTGCGCGGAGCCCCTTTCCCAGTGCGAAGCCCCAGACGACCTGGCCGTGGTTTTCCACATGGGGGAGAGTGTCCGGGGGGACCATCTTCCCCTGAACGGTTACCATCGGAACACAATGCCCCGGCTTTCCAGAGAGCCCAACGTCGTTTCCTTCCCCCATGCCACTTCCTTCGGCATCGTGACCAGAATTTCCGCCATCGGCATGTTTACGGATGCGGAACTGTACCGCCGCACTCCCGGTCACTCCTCCTTCATTGACCTGTTCAACAAACACGGATTCCGCACCGTCCGTATCATGGACCTGAGCGGAGATTCCATTCATGATTATTCCCTGGGCATCCTGACACGGAACTGCCGTGAACGGAGACAGACGCCGCTCCAGCACCAGACGCCCGGAATGATGCAGGAACGAACTTCCCTGGTCATGGAGGAATCCCTGAAAAACTTCGGCCGCAACAGGCAGCTTTATATCATTTACAATAACGGGAGCCATATGGCGTTCAGCTATCCCGCGCAGGCGGAACGTTTTACCCCGGCATCCTGCAATATGGACGACCCCAAGGCCCGTCTGGAAGAAACCGTCAATGCCTATGACAATTCCATCGTCGACCTGGATGCCTCCATTCACCGCATGATTGCACTGTTGAAGAACAGGCCCGCCATTTATTTTTACTGCTCCGACCACGGCGTAGCGCTGGGAGAGGAAGGAAAAATGTTCCAGGGCCATATCCTGCCGCCTGTTTACCGGCCTGCCATGTTCATCTGGTATTCGGACGCTTTCGCCTCACGCTATCCGGACATGGTGCGCGCCCTGAAAGCCAACCGGCTGAAAGCCGTCTCCCACGACCACATCTTCCATACCCTTCTTTCCCTGGCTTCCATCCGGTCGGAAATCGTCAGGAACGACCTGAATCTGGCTTCTCCGGACGCGCGGGAAACTCCGGCCCCCCTCCAGCCGGAAACGCTGGCGGAATGGCTGCCCATTCCCGCACCGCCGCAGCCGTAACAAGAGGAAGCCTCCACGCGCTCCGCGAGAAACAACAGGATGCGGCGGCTCCTACCGCACCCGGACTTGCAGAGGATGGCCGATGCACTCCCGGACACGGCGAGCCTCCGCTTCCCAGCCGGCAGCGGACCGAATGGGAGAAGCCTTGTCCCAAACCGCCCCCATGTACCATTCAAAGGGTTCTCCGTTCGCGACCTTCCTGAGCAAGTAGGTACAGCCTTCCGCATCCACCGCACGGCCTTCCGGAACCCAGGGCACGATTACGGCGGTTCCCAGGCATCCGTCATCCTTCCGGGGCCTGCTCCATGCGGTCATCAGGCCGCCGGACTCCCGGTCCTCCATAACTGCTTCATAATCATTTCTGCGCTTTCCGGTATCCATTCCCACACCGGCCTTCACCGTTTCAGCCCCCCGGACGTTCAAGACGCTGCGGACTTTGGAGAAACGGTTTCCCGCATCCAGCGTCACCCTCCGCGTCTCCGCCACACGCACGCCGCCGCCAATGTCCCACGGTGCATAAACCACCTCAAAAGCGGTCTGGACCGGGCCATTGTACAATGTCCGGGCGCTGGCCCAGTTTCCGGACACATGCGGTTTTCCATCCCTGAACACGGCAATGCCGCCGCAGCCCCGCCCCGGACCTACATTGTACATATCCAGTCCCCGACCGTGATCCCGGTGGTAATCCCCCCGTTTGTAAAATTCATTGATAACGGGAGCGCCTGCGCGCTTGCTCCATACATCCGTCCCACTGGAAACCAGGCCCTCTCCCTCAGGGGCAGGCCTGGCGACGGCCGGACCGTAAATCCGGTGCGCCGTAAGATCATTTTCCCATGCGAAATCATCCAGCCGCTCCGGTACCGGACGGCTGAAACAGACATCCGCGGAAGGCGCTTCGCCCAGGCAGGAATTCTCCAGAATCCAGAAATCACGAACCGTTCCGGGCCGGAAATTGCTCTGGAACAAAAGGGTATCCGTTGTTCCGTCACCATCCGTATCCGCCAGCTGATGCGGGATAACACGTCCGTGACGGACGTCAAAAACGCGAAGGCCGGCGGCATCACCGGAACCTCCGGACGGCCATGGAACCGACACGGTCTCAGCAGGGCGGAACCTGCCCAGGGGATTCGTAACGGTCACGGTCTTCTTCTGCGGATGATCCCGGTCAATGACATATTTACGCAACTCACTCCCGGCCATCAGGTAGGCCCCTGCGCCGTACACCTCCGTATCTTTCCCGGAATAATGGCCCGGCTTGTCCGCAATAGGCTGTACCCATCCCAGCGCGCCCTCCTTGCTGACCGCATCACAGGCGGCCTTCCAGGCCTTACGGATGGAGGGAAGGTATTCATCCGCATCCAGATATCCCTGGTTCACTCCCCACAGCATCCCGTACATGATAAAAAGGGTGCCGCTCATCTCTTTCAAGGGAGGTTCGTCCGGATCCAGCAGGCTCGCATGCCAGGAACCGTCGGACGACTGGCATTTTTTCAGGGCTGCCGCCAGACGTTTAAGCAAGTCTTCATAAAAGGGGCGGGAAGGCCAATCCGCAGGCATGTCCTGCAAAATAAGAGGCAATCCGGCAATCACCCAGCCGTTGCCCCGGCTCCAGAACATCTTTTTCCCATTTGCCGCCGGAACGGTAAAATAGCGGGAATCCCGGAAAAACAGGCCCTCCTCCCGGTCAAAAAGATAGTCGCAGGTAAGCTTGTATTCCCTATCCATAAACTCCAGATAACGGCGGTCTCCGGTATAGGCCGCCAGTTTCACGAACACGGGAGGGGACATAAACAGGGCGTCCGACCAGCTCCAGCGGTCCTGGCAGCCCGGAGTCAGGAATTGGAGGGAAGCGGAGGAAGGCCGGTTCATCACCTTGTCCAGCACGGCGCGAATCTTTTCAGCTGCGGCGGGATTGCCGTCTTCCATCGCCATCTCCATCTAGGCATGCCCCACGGCATGGTCGTCCGCATGATAATGCCGATTCAGGGTCTTCCATTCCTACTCTTCTCCCGCTTTTCTCAGCAACGGCAGCCCCGGACCTTCCGGAACGGACAGGCCATACTGCGCCAGGCCGGAATAAAAGGCTCCGTAAGTCCAATGCAGCGGAGAACGTCTTTTAGGATGCTTCGCCTGCCATTCCGCCACCAGCTGAAGGTTGTCCCGGATGGTCTTTTCATTCCAGTCCGCAGAAGCTCCGGAAACAGGAGTTCCTGCGGAAAACACAGCAAGAACCGGCAACAGAAAATATTTCTTCCATCTATTTTTTGAACGGGCAAAGAAACGCATATTATATCATACGGAAAAAAGGGTTGGAATTTCCCTGTAAAAAAGAATTCTTCTTTTTCCGCTCTCCTCCAGGCCAGAAAAAGGGCGCAAGGGCATATATGGTGCCATGACGGAAAAGAAAACTGTGTTATCAATCATTTTTCTATCTTCAGATACTATATATAGTATACAAATAATTATTTAACACATTATTTATACATTTTTCTTGCGGGAGGTCTCTTTCTGTGGTTCATTGCGTTCCAGCGCAGGTAACGGAAGACGGTGAAAATCCGTCGCGGACGCGCCGCTGTAACCGGTAGACGATGGACCGGACACTGGCTGCCCAGGCAGCCGGGAAGTCCCCATCACATGTCGCACCGGAAGCCAGAAGACGACCTGATGCTGCCGTATTCCCATCCCGCGGACAGGATGAACATACGCACAGGTCTTCGGCATGCCACCCTTTCCGGGAATGCGCGCATGCGGTCGGCCCCTGCCTATGGTCTTTCCAGGCTTTTGCCCAGGCTCGCGGATGAGCGGTCACCACCCTTTCCAAGCGAGACACCCACCATGGCAACAAGCATCATCAAACGTTCCGGGAAAAAGGAACAATACCAGGGCTATAAGATTGAAGAGGCCATTAGAAAAGCCTTCCACAGTTCCGGGACCGCCTACAACCGTTCCATCTATGAAGAGGTGGAAGCCAAGCTGAGCCATCAGGACAGCGCGCATGTGGAAGAAATCCAGGACATGATTGAACGCGCCCTGTTCCGCTCCGGATATTTTGACACGGCCAAGGCCTTCATCACCTACCGTTTCCTGCACAAGATGCAGCGCGAACAGCTTGGCGGCCTTTATTCCGGCAATACCTACGTGGACTGCAAGCAGACGGTAGAGGAATATATCGGGCAAAGCGACTGGCGCATTGCCGCCAACTCCAATACCACGTATTCCAATGCGGGGCTCATCAACAACACGGCGGGCAAGGTAATCGCCAACTATTGGCTGGACCAGGTTTACTCCGCACGGGAAGGAGCCGCGCACCGGGAAGGGGATTACCACATCCATGACCTGGATTGCCTGACCGGATACTGCGCCGGATGGAGCCTCCGCAACCTGCTCAATGAAGGATTCAACGGCGTGCGCAGCCGCGTGAACAGCAGGCCGCCCCGCCACTTCCGGGAAGCCCTGGGCCAGATGGCGAACTTTCTGGGCATCCTGCAAAGCGAATGGGCCGGAGCCCAGGCTTTCAGCTCCTTTGACACCTTCCTGGCACCCTACGTTTTCAAGGACCAGACGGACTTCCCCCGCATCAAGAAAGACATCCGCAGTTTCGTTTACAACCTGAACGTACCCTCGCGCTGGGGACAGTCTCCCTTTACCAATGTCACGATCGACTGGACTGTACCGCGCGACCTGAGGGACCAGGCCCCCTTCAGCGGAGGGGAACACCTCTTTGAAGGAATAGAAGACGCGAACCTGCTCGCCCTGGCGAGGGAACGCGGGGCAAACAAGCTGACGGAGCTGACCTACAAGCATTTCCAGAAGGAAATGAACCTGATCAACAAGGCCTTTTACGAAGTTCTCACGGAAGGGGACAGCACCGGACAGCCCTTTACCTTCCCCATCCCCACCGTCAACATCACGGAAGACTTTGACTGGGAAGGGGAAAACGTGCCTCTCCTGTTTGAAAACGCCGCCAAAATCGGTTCCTCCTACTTCCAGAACTTCATCGGCAGCCAGTACACCGTCAATGAGCAAGGGGAACGCGTGCCTGACGAACGGGCTTACAAGCCGGACGCCGTGCGTTCCATGTGCTGCCGCCTCCAGCTGGACCTGCGGGAACTGCTCAAACGCGGCGGCGGCCTTTTCGGTTCCGCGGAAATGACCGGCTCCATCGGCGTGGTGACCATCAACCTGGCCCGGCTGGGCTACCTGTTCAAGCAAAACCGGGAAGCCCTGTTCGCCAGGCTGGGAGAACTGCTGGATCTGGCCAAATCCTGCCTGGAAAAGAAAAGGGCCTTCGTTCAGGAAATGTATGACCGCGGCCTGTACCCCTACACCAAACGCTACCTGCCCACCTTCCGCAACCATTTCTCCACCATCGGCGTCAACGGCATGAACGAGCTGTTGCGCAATTTCTCCAACGATACGATGGACATTACCTCTGAAGAAGGCAGGGCCTTTGCTGAAGAGATCCTGGAATTCATCCGCTTGCGCATGCAGGAGTACCAGGAGGAAACCGGCAACCTGTACAACCTGGAAGCCACGCCCGCGGAAGGCACCACGCACCGCTTCGCCCGCGAAGACCAGAAACGCTATCCTGATATCATCCAGGCCGGCCCCGTGGGGCAGCGTTATTACACGAACAGCTCCCAGCTTCCCGTGGACCACACAAGCGACCTGTTCCGGGCGCTCCAGCTCCAGGATGAACTTCAATGCTGCTACACGGGAGGAACCGTCTTCCACATGTACATGAACGAAGCCATCAGCTCCCCGGAAGCCTGCCGGGACATTGTCCGCAAAGTGCTGACCCGCTTCCGCATGCCGTACCTCACCGTCACTCCGCTTTTCTCCGTTTGCGAGAAGCACGGTTATCTGCGCGGGGAGCACGAATACTGCCCCTTCTGCGATGAGGAGCTGCTCCACATCCACAGGCATGAATAAAATCCCTTTTTCCAATAGGCGCCCAACTTCAAACCCAACCATTAATACGACAATGACCAAACAGGAAATATTAAGCAAATACGCACAGGACCGGACCCGCTGCACCGTTTACACGCGCGTCATGGGCTATCACCGCCCTGTAGAAACTTTCAACGCCGGCAAACAGGGCGAGTTCCATGACCGCGTCCACTTCGTGGAACCGGGCCGCCCCTGCTCCTGCTCCGCCCAAACGGAACAGCCGCGATAATTCTCCCAACAACATATGCGAAGTCGATGGGAACGGGTCGGGGCATAGCAGACATCACGCCGCTCACCTTGCTGGATTTTCCAAATAAGGTGGCCTGCATCTTCTGGCTGAGAGGCTGTAATTTGTTTTGTCAGTACTGTTACAACGTCTCCCTGGTCAGGGGAACGGATTCTCCTGCCGGAGACCGGGCGGACTATCTTGATTTTCTCAGAGATCGGGTGGGATTTCTGGATGGGGTGGTTCTGTCCGGAGGCGAGTGCACGCTGTGTCCCGACCTTATCCCTATCTGCCGCAATATACGGCAGCTTGGCTTCGCAGTAAAAATAGACACCAACGGCACCCGGCCCGGCGTGGTAAAAACGCTGGTGGAGGAAGGGCTTTGTGACTATATTGCCCTGGATTACAAAGCGCCGGAAAAACTGTTCGGCTCCATTACCGGGCGTCCGGACTTGTTCCCCTGCTTCACTCAAACGCTGGATTATCTGATCAATAGAAATTTCCCGTTTGAGGTTCGGACGACAATCCACTCCGGCCTTCTCGGGGAAAAGGAAATCAACCAGATCAGCGGGGATTTGACGTCGCGCGGCTATAGAGGAACCTACTACCTTCAGAATTTTTTTAATACAGGGGAAACACTCGGCCAAATCGGCGCTCCCGAACGGATGATTGACTTATCCTTACTAAACACGCATATCCCCATAGGGTTACGCAATTTTCCCATCACGGAGAAAGCTCCCGGCTCCAGCTCCGGGAAACGGCAGCCGTCCCCTCTGACATAATTTTTTTAAATAAAAGTTTCTATTTGTAAAATCGGGAAGTACCCTTCCGCCCGCCAACCATATTACCAGCTATTATTCATGAGTGAAACCCAAAACAAGCTGCTCAAGGCAGCTATCAGCCTGGCCGCCGCAGGAGTCGTCTTCTTCCTGCCTTTCGCTTCATGGGGAATCCAATTAAGCCCTATTGAAATCCGCGTCATCGCCATGTTCGTCATGGCGGCGCTCTTCTGGATTTTGGAACCCATCCCTATCTGGACCACCTCCGTGATGGTCATTACCCTGTCCCTGCTGTGCGTCTCCAACGGCTCTCTCTCATTCTTGATGCCGGAGCGCTATGACAAGGCGACGGTATCCTCCATTCTGGATGACGCCATAGGCAAAGGGATCAATCCGGAGGTAGTCGGCAAATTGAAGGAAAATGTCGAAAACCGGTTAAATAAGAAAACCAAGCTGGACGCGGAAGAAGTGAGGATGACCCTGGGGTTCCAGCTCATGGACGCTTATGAAAAAATAGATCTGAACGCACAGGAACTGTCCCGTGAAGGAAAAACGGAAGAAGCCGCCGGGCAGGAATCCATAGCCGCCCAGCTCAAGACCGCGGCCGGGCGCCTGTACAGCAAGGAAATAACCGCGCGCATCCAGGGGCTGCAATTTGTCAACACCATGCAGCAAAAATCCACGATGGCCACCTTCGCGGATCCCATCATCATGCTTTTCCTGGGCGGCTTTTTCCTGGCTGCGGCCGCAACCAAATACAGGCTGGACATGAACCTGGCCAAAGTACTTTTAAAACCCTTCGGCACCAATCCCAAATTCGTACTTCTGGGGCTGATGTCCGTAACGGCTCTTTTCTCCATGTTTATGAGCAACACGGCTACGGCCGCCATGATGCTCGCCATCCTGACGCCGGTGCTGGCCCTGTTCACTCCGGAAGACAAAGGCCGCGCCGCCTTTGCCCTGGCCATCCCCATCGCCGCCAACCTCGGCGGCATTGGAACGCCTATCGGCACGCCCCCCAACGCAATCGCGCTGAAGGCGCTGCAGGGTATGGGGCTGGACGTCTCCTTCGGCAAATGGCTCATGTTCGGCATTCCTTTCGTCATCGTCATGATTCTGATTGCATGGCTTCTCCTGCTGTGGCTGTTCCCCATCTCCCAAAAGAAACTGGAACTGCAGGTGGGAGGGAAATTCCTGAAAACCCCCAAGGCCATTATCGTTTACGTCACCTTTGCCGTTACCGTCCTGCTGTGGGTAACGGGCAAGGGAGTACACGGGCTGGACTCCAATACCATCGCCATGATTCCCATTGCCGTCTTTGCCATTACGGAAACCATCACCAAGGAAGACTTGAAGAAAATGGGCTGGGACGTGCTCTGGCTGGTAGCCGGCGGCTTTGCCCTGGGGCTGGCCCTGCAAGACACCGGACTGGCAAAAAACCTGATCGGCTCCATTCCCTTTGCCGAATGGTCCCCCTTCCCACTCATGGTGGGTACGGGAATCATCTGCCTGTTCATGGCCACCTTCATGAGCCATACGGCTACGGCCTCCCTGCTCATTCCGATTATTGCCGTTGTCGGCGTCAACATGGGTGACAACCTGGCTCCCATGGGCGGCGTTACCGCCCTGCTGGTATCCGTGGCCTTCGCCTCCTCCCTGGGTATGAGCCTTCCCATCAGCACCCCCCCCAACGCCCTGGCCTATGCCACCGGCTTGGTCAGCTCCAAGGGAATGGCCATTTCCGGCGTCATTCTGGGTATCCTGGGCATGATTTTGACCTACGTCATGATGATGATTCTTGCCCAATGCCATGCTTTTTAAGTAAGGTAATGTTCCATGCCGGGACATGTTGTCCCGGCATGGCCAACATCAACGGGAAAAGCGCCCTATGATCATTGAACAGGAAGAATTCCAGAAAAAACTAAAACGCATCAATCTGGCGTACTTCTCCGATCCGGACCGAATTATTGCCATCAGCAGGGGAAACAGCGTCGTCCGCCAGGGGGAACAGAACAAAAGGCTTTACCTGATTTTATCCGGCAGCGTGGTTTCCTACCGCCACGTCGTTAAAGAAGACCCGGAAACAGCTTCCACTTCCCACAAAATCTACAAGGCGTTCCGGGCCGGTCCCGGAGACTATTTGGGAGTGCAGAGTTTCTTTTCCGGATGGTTCCGCAGCTCCTCCGATCTCATTGCGGAAACTGATTTGGAACTGGCCTATATCGACACCGCCACCCCTGCCGTGGACGTGGAACACTACGGCACGCTCCTGGAACAGTTTGTTCCCGCCATTGTCCATGAACTGGCGGCGCGCAATACCCGCGTCTTTGACCGCACTGCGGAAAAGGAAGAAGCGCTGCGGATGCTCCACCGTTCTGAAATGGCCGCCACCCTGGGGCAATTATCCGCCGGAATAGCTCATGAACTCAACAATTCCCTGGGAGTCCTGTCCCGTAAAACAGACTTTGTTCTGGAAACCCTGGACAACATGTTCCGCCAGGAAAACGCCTTCCGCTACACCCTGTACAACAAAGGGTTGGAAGGGGCTTCCACCGCATCCACTTCCGAACAGCGCAGACTGGCGCGCCAGTTTGAAAAAAATTACGGGCTTTCCCAGGACGTGGCCAAGGCCCTGGCCCTGATTCCGGATATACAGAATCAGCCGGAGCTGCTGAACAAGCCATTCCTCAGCCAGCTGGAACAAAATCTCCCTTATTGGGAATTGGGACACGACCTGCACGATATGAAACTGGCTGTCAGGCACGCTACAGCCATTGTCCGTTCCGTTCGCCTGCTGGGGGGAGGCAACACCAGACGGGAAGAAGGAGTAAACGTGACGGATTCCCTTACGGAAGCTGTTGCTCTGGTCAAGTCCAGTCTGCGCGGCGTTGATTTTGAAATGGTCCTGCCTCCCAGAGACTCCGTGCCCGGCATCTTCGCAGATATGACGGAGCTCGTTCAAATTTGGATCAACCTGCTTCAGAACGCCTGCGACGCGCTGAAAATAGAAAATACCACCAACCCTTCCATCCACGTAGAATGCCGGGTGGAAAAAATCAGCAGCAAGGACCAGACATCCCATACCACCCGTGAAATTCTGGTCTCCGTCACAGACAACGGCCCCGGCGTCCCAAAGGACCTGCATGAAAAAATTTTCCGTCCCAACTTCACTACCAAAAAGAAAGGTCTTTCCTTCGGCCTGGGGCTGGGGCTCACCATCGTCCGGCGCATTGTGGACAGCTACGGCGGCCGCATCCGCCTGGAGAGCGTTCCGGGCCATACCGTTTTTACGATAGTCATACCAACCATCAACAATCATGGAAAAAATTAACATCATTTGCGTGGACGACCAGCCGGAAGTCCTGGACAGCGTTTTGCGTGACCTTCGTCCGCTGAATTCCTGCTTCCGCCTGGAAGGGGTGGAATCCGCATCCGAATGCCGCGAGCTATTGGAAGAATTCGACCAGGACGGAGAACTGACGGGACTGGTTATCTCCGACCACGTCATGCCGGGAGGTTCAGGAGTAGAGTTGCTTGGAGGCATCGCCAAAGACGACCGTTTCGCCGGGACGCGCAAAATCCTGCTGACCGGCCAGGCCACCCACGCGGACACTATCCAGGCCGTCAATGACGCACACATTGACAACTATCTGGAAAAGCCCTGGGATCCCGCCGTTCTCCTTACGACCGCCCGCAAACTGCTGACCAGGTTCATTATGGAAAAGGGCATCGACCATACGCCTTATATGTCCTGCCTGGATCAGGCCACTCTGCTGGATTACCTGCGGAGAAACTGACGCGCCGGAAGAAATATGCCGCGCCCTCCGCTTTCTCAACGCACGCATTCTCATCCGTGACGGGCATTCCCCTGCTCTGCGCCAAGGAAGGGAACAAAACCGCTAACCGTCTTTATGTTTGATATCCTGCTCCAACACAACACCCTGGTTCTCTTCGGAATCATCTTTTTCGGCATCGCTCTCGGCAGCATTAAAATATACGGACTGAACCTGGGCCTTTCCGGCGTTCTTTTCGTGGCGCTGGCCGCCGGCCACTACCGCCTGGCCATTCCCGACGGCGTAGGGCAGCTGGGTCTGGCGCTCTTTGTATACTGCGTGGGCCTCAGCGCGGGCAACCGCTTCTTCTCCGCCATCGCCAAACAGGGCAGCAAACTGGCCATCATGTCTGCGGTGATTGTAGGAGTGTCAGCGTTATTCACCTGCCTCTTCGGCATCTGGTTCAAAGTTCCCGCAGGAATCTCTTCCGGCATCTTTGCCGGCGCATGCACCAGCACCCCGGCGCTGGCGGCCGCCACGGAAAGCCTGCCGGGAGCCTCCGGAAGCGGCGTCAGCATCGGTTACGGCATCGCCTATCCGTTCGGCGTGGTGGGCGTGGTCCTTTTCGTCCAGCTCCTGCCGCGCCTGCTGCGCTTTGACCTCAACAAGGAGGCCAAAGCCATGCATTCCAGGCAGGAAGTCAGCATCATTTCCCGCCTTGTCCGCGTCACACAGCCCAACCTGATAGGCCAGAACATTGCGGACTGCAAGCTGCTGGACGGTCTGCACTGCATGGTCACCCGCGTGGTTCGCAACGACAGGCTGATGCCCCTGACGCCGGAAGACACGTTCCGGGAAGGAACGGAAGTCCTCATTGTGGGCAATAGCGACACCATGCCTCACGACATCGCCTTTCTGGGGGAGGTATGCGACAATCCCTACCCCATGGACTCCCAGAAGGAGCGCCGCAAACTGATTCTGACAAACAAGAACTATGCCGGGCACAAGCTCCGCGACCTGAAAACCCTGCGCACGGACGGCGTCATTATCTCCCGCATTTCCCGCCTAGGCTTCACCTTCGTCCCCACGGGGGAAACCACGCTGGAACGCAACGACGTGCTGACTGTGGTCGGTTCTCCGGAAAACCTTACCAAATACGGGGACAAAATCGGCCACCGCAGCCAGGACATGAACCAGACGGACCTGCTCTCCCTGGGCTTCGGCCTCTCCCTGGGCATCATTCTGGGCCTGGTCAACTTCAGCCTCGGCAACGGCGCGGGCATCTCCCTGGGCATTGCGGGAGGCCCCCTTATCGTCGCCCTGCTGCTCGGCCACTTCGGACGTCTGGGCCCCATCGTCGGCTACATCCCTCGTCCCACCCGCCTTCTTTTGCAGGATCTGGGGCTGGTCTTCTTCCTGGCTGACGCCGGCATCAAGGGCGGAGCGGACCTGGTGGATACGGTAGCCACCCACGGCGCTGCCGTCTTCATCATGGGCGTCATCGTCACCTGCTCCGGCATGTTCGCCGGTTACTTCGTGGGCATGAAGGTCTTCAAGATGAACATTCTGGAATGCCTGGGCGGCATCTGCGGCGGCATGACCTCCACCCCGGCCCTGGGAGCCATCGCCAGCAAGACGGACTCCCAGGCCCCCGTGGTCAGCTACGCCACCGCCTACCCCGTGGCCCTTATCCTGATGACTATCGTCGCCAAGGTCATCATCCAGACCATCGGCGGCGTGGTGGGAATTTGACAATGGCAGAGATCATCTGACCTGAAAACTATTATCTCTGTTTTACCGCTTCAGCACGGGGTTCCGTTCTTTTTCCGAATGGAACCCCGTTTTCATCATCTTGCGGGAGGGATAGACACAAAAATCATCCCGGATTCGGCTCCGAAAATCCAATGTCTCTCAGAGCCAATGATCCCAATTTTCCATTTGAAAAAATCCTTTTGCCGTCAATATCATTTTGATATAAAAGCGAAATATGAAATGTATTTTTCATATTCAAAAAAATCATATTTTATTGACATTTTTTCAATTTATGTTGCCATGCATTTAAGTCTGTCTTTCATACCTTATGAAAAACATCCTCTGGCTTTTCCTCTTCAGCATGCTCATGTCTATAGAGAGCTTTGGCACGCTGGCTTCATATGAAGCAGACATACAAACACTGCTTTCTTCAGGGCGATCCTCCTTCATTGCCGGTAAAATCCGGGAAGTCCTGCGCAGCCGGCTTGATTCCGGCCCGCTTACCTCCGACAAAATACGAAAACTGATTCAATCCCCTCAAGTGGCGGCATTGTGCTGCCTGCACCAGTTTTTCAATACTGCCGAAGGAGGGAAACCTTTCACTCAGGAGGAACTCAAGGATCAGGTCTTCAGGAAATGGCTTTCCAGCCACCCGAAAGTATTCAACATGCTCGCCCAATCTGGTCCAGCCGGCAAAAGTACTCTTTCCGTTTTTTACCAAATCTGGAATACCAGCGATCAGAATTTCAATCCCGTTGAACTCAGCATGGCATTGGGAGCCGGCCTTGTCGCAAACATCTTTTCTCCTGAAGAATGCATCGCCAAATTTAACTTCTACCGGGATTCTCATCACCACGCCAAATGCTATCCACAGGCAGAAACCTTGCAACCCTGGGAATGGGCCATCGTATTCCGGGGAAAAGAAGGTTTTGAAGATCTGGCATGGGCACAGCAATTTATCGCAGGGAAAAAAATCAGGCCGGAGAAAGCCGGAAGCAGATTTCCCGGATTCATTCCCTACCGTAAAAAGAATGACAAAGGCGTCAGCGTCCATGCCGGAAGCGCTTTTTACGACCACAAGCCCATCACGCTGAAACTTTACACGGAATACGGAGGAGTATGCGGCGCCGTCTCCAAAGGCGCGGCTGGATTCCTGCGTTCCAAAGGAGTTCCCGCTTACCCGATTGGACAGCCGGGACACTGCGCTTTCGTATGGAAACACCCCAATGGCCACTGGCAAATCGGCAACAATCTCGGCGGCTGGAATTGGGCCAGCGGCGGCGCTCAGATTCCCTGGCAAGGCCCTGTTCAACTGGTGATGGCTTACGATTCATTCATTCATCATCCTCATGCGGAAGAATCGGCTTTAACGTATTATCTGTCCTTCTGCACACAAAAACAGGAACATGTGGAGTTGCTCTTGCGGGAAGCGCGTCAATTTAATCCCTTCAATTATCCTGCGTGGCAGCGTTATCTGGATATCAAGGCCAAAAACGCCAGCGACCGGAGAAAACTCGCCTTGCTCAAGGAACTGGCTCAAGCGATGCCCAATGAGCACAATCTCATTTGGCACGCGGCGAAAAGCGTGCTGAATATCCGGGAAAACAGGGTGAATCCCTATGAACTCTATGCCTGCGCGCTCGGCCCCGACTGCACGCCCCATGCGGAAGAACTTTTTACCCGCCTGGTCTGGAACAGGTTAGTGGGGGATTGTCCTGAAATCAAAGGCGTCGCCGAATACAAGCCGGGCTTTACCGGAAAACATCTGTCCTTATGGACCCAAAAGGGAAAACACGCCGTATGGACACCTAAGATGAAAAAATATTCGGTCAAAGTGATGCAAAGAGTCATTGAAGCGTTGACGGAAAGGGATAAGACGCAAAAATACTATGTGGAAACCTATCAAACCCTGTTAAGCATCTGGGGGGATGGGAAGTTAAACAGAGAGGGAAAAGAGTTTATTGAAAAAATTTCCGCCTCAACGGAAAAGAACGCGGGAATGAAACCCGGCTCCACGGAAATAAATTGATATGAAGAAGAAACCATCCATACGAATATGGCCATATATCGCGGCAATGATCCTTTGCTCTTTCAGCTTCCTGCCCGCTTCAGCAGAGTGCAAGGCCGAACTAGGTGATTTTATCTCCTATACTACCGCCAGCGGTTCCAAACCGGCTGCGTTGGGCGCGGCAGAAAAAGGATTGGGAAAAATCTCCAAAAAAGTATTGAGCGAAATAGCCGTCCAGGCCATCAAAAAAGCGAGCGGCCTCCTTACCCTGGCTGAAAATCTGAAAACGGATAAGGCTTTCCGCCACGTGCATATCGTTTATATCTATCGGTTTGTCCATCACGGAAAGGTAGAATCAGAATGGAAAATAGGCCACATGACCAATATATCCCGGTCCGGAGTGGACTACCATCCTCCAAAAGATATTCCTTATGTAGTAAAGGAAGGAATAAATAAAATTAGTAATCTCTTAAAAAAACAATTAAAGGAAGATTGCAAAAACCACCAATAACCTGAACAGAAACATGAAATCCATATCAAACATATTCGCCATATTTTTCTCCTGCATGTTGGGGCTCATCAGCCAGATTGAGGCACAGGAAGAACAGCCCCGGCAGCTGAACGAACAGCAGCAGGAAGAGGAAAAAGATATTCCTGTCATTATGAATCCTACCATTTTTGACGAGAAAGATTTTGATAAGCTTCTGGAAAAACAGCGGGAATATGTGAAAAAACATTACCCAGATTATCAAATCTGGGCTGAAGGAGAGTATACAGATTATTCTGATGGTCATCGATATTCATTTTTTAATTTGCAAAACGAAGATGAGGAATGGGTCCTGACCATCCGTTTCGATATTGAGGAAGCGTACCAGGCCTACATGAAACAACATCAAAAGGAAATAGAACGGGAAGCCGCACGGCTCATCAGGGAGGGCCTCATCAAGATTGAATGATCGGCCTTTTCCTGTAACGAAGAGGAAACACGAACCAGCATTGGAACGTTCACGACCTTTCTTGTTTTCCCAAGGAAAAAACCATAACAGAATTCCATATGAATCATCCTCTGAAATTCGTCGCGACCACGGGCATTGTTCTGTTTTTCCTTATGCTGAAAACAGGAAGTCTCGCGGCAGCGCGGGAAGAACAGCCGCGGCAGCCGGACGCACAGCAGCAGGAAGAAGAAAAAGATATTCCTGTCATCACCAACCCCGCTGTGTTTAATGAGAAGGATTTGGACAAGCTCCTGGAAAAACAGCGGGAATATATAAAAAAACATTATCCGGATTACAAAATCGTCATAGAGGGGCAAGAGCAGGATTATTTTGACAGCCGTCACTATTCGGAGTTTGATTTACAAAACGAAGATGAGGAATGGGTCCTGACCATCCGTTTCGATATTGAGGAAGCGTACCAGGCCTACATGAAACAACATCAAAAGGAAATAGAACGGGAAGCGGAACGACTCATCAGGGAAGGCGTCATTCAAATTGAATAATCTGATTGCTTCCTGTATAAAAGGGAGAGGCAAAAACCGCACGCCGCCTGACCAGCATCATGAAGCCTGCATCAACCATACTCGCCCTATCCGTCTCCTGCCTGCCCGGGTTCATCAGCCCAATTGCAGCGCAGGAAGAACAGCCGCGGCAGCCGGACGCACAGCAGCAGGAAGAAGAAAAAGATACCCCTGTCATCACCAATCCCGCTGTGTTTAATGAGAAGGATTTGGACAAGCTCCTGGAAAAACAGCGGGAATATATAAAAAAACATTATCCGGATTACAAAATCGTCATAGAGGGGCAAGAGCAGGATTATTTTGACAGCCGTCACTATTCGGAGTTTGATTTACAAAACGAAGATGAGGAATGGGTCCTGACCATCCGTTTCGATATTGAGGAAGCGTACCAGGCCTACATGAAACAACATCAAAAGGAAATAGAACGGGAAGCGGCCCGGCTCATCAGGGAGGGCCTCATCAAGATTGAATGATCACCTTTTCCTGTAGAAAAAGAGAAGAACATCGGCAAACCGGCATTGGAATGCGCCTGTCTTCTGCCGCATTGGCTGTATACCCTCACCTCTAAGAGAACTCCTAACTCATCACATCAGTAAGGCGGCTATGGCTCCCACGCCAAACGCCGATTTCATGATGAAGCCGGAGCATCAGGGTTTGTTTCCGCCACCTCCAGGCAGACGGACTGGAAGGCCTTTTTCCAGCGGATGCGGATGCCGGCGTCCATCAGGAAATCGCCGCCCAGCACCTGTTCGTGAACGTTCGTGAGAGAGCCGTCTTCATTCATGTTGATTTCCCGCACCAGGTACCTGGCGGCAGGATTCAGGCCTTTCAGGCGCAGGGGTGGAGGGGAATCCGCCAGCCATTTATCCATCAGCCAGGCGAAAACGACAGCCCGTTTTCCGCATACATACATCAGGGAGGCCACCCGGCTTTCATACGGGGACGATAGGCGGTACAAGTCCCCGAACTGGACTACGGGACGGATGCGCTTGTATTCCGCCAGAGCACGTTTGGCAAAGGCTATGTCCTCCTCCGTCATGTCGCATGGCTGGAGTTCAAAGCCAAGCCGTCCGGACATGGCCACGTCAAACCGGAATTTGAGCGGCGTGGAGCGGCCCGTCTGGTGGTTGGGGGAGGCTGTCACATGGGCGGCCATGGAAAGAGCCGGGAACAGGTGGCCTATGCCCCACTGCATGAACACGCGTTCATAAGCGTCCGTATTGTCGGACGTCCAGAATTCATGATGCCTCCGCATGGTTCCATAGTCGGCGCGGCCTCCGCCGGAAGAACAGGCCTGGAATGTCACATCCGGGAATTCCGCCGCCAGCGTATCAAGAACGTGTTCATAGCCCCGCACATAGTCAATGGGCAGATTCCCCTGGCGGCAGGCGTCCAGCCAGGGAGAGCCGGGGTCGGAAATTTTGCGGTTGCAATCCCATTTGACGTAGGAAATGCCCGGATGTTCTCCAAGCAGCTTCCGCATGGCGTCAAGAATGTACCTGCATACATGAGGATTGCTCAGGTCCAGCAAATACTGGCTGCGTTCCTGCCTGTTTTCCCGATGCGGGAGACCGATGACCCACTCCGGATGGTTCTGATAAAGCTCCGAATGAGGGTTCACCATTTCCGGCTCCACCCAGATGCCGAAGCGTATCCCCAGTTCTTCCGCATGGCGGATAAGGCCTTTCAGCCCATGGGGCAATTTAGCGCGGTTCACCTGCCAGTCCCCCAATCCCGCGCGGGCGTCATTGCGGGGGAACCGGTTGCCGAACCAGCCGTCATCCAGCACGAAAAGCTCTATCCCCAAGTCCGCCGCACGTTTTATCATGCCGTGCAGCACTTTTTCCGTAAAGGTAAAATACACCCCCTCCCAGGAATTCAGCAAGGTTGGCCTCTCTGTTCCTCCGCCGCGCAGGCCGTAGCGGCGCGCCCAGCGGTGGATGCGCCGGGAGGCCTCTCCCTTGCCGTTTTTACTGTGCGTCAGAATGAGGGGCGGCGTTTCAAACACGCCGCCGCCGTCCAGCAGATAGGGCGCGGGAGCCGTATCCAGTCCCGCTCCGGCAAAAAGGTAATGATACGGGCTGTGCCGGAACCATATCCGGTAATTGCCGGACCATGCCAGCGCCCCCAGAACAACCTCCCCGGAATCCTCCCGCGCCGGACCGTCCAGAGAGATGATGAATCCGGGGCTTCCCTCCTGGGCGGTGCGGGTGCCGGTTCCGGATACCAGGGCAAGTTCATGCCCCCGGGCCACTTCTTCCTCACTCATCAGGGACTCGCCGCCCCAGGTGCCGCGGAAGCTGGTGACGAAGTACCGTTCTGCGCGCAAACCCAGTTGTGCGGACGCAGCGCGGTGCAGGCGGATGCCTTCTTTCCCTTCGTTCCGAACAACCGCCCACTGCAAAAAGGTGTCCGATTCCCTGTGGGAGCGCACGTGGATTTCCACCCGCACAGGGTAGGAAGGGTCCTTCCCATAGAAGACGGCTTCTTCCCGGTCGTCATCCAGTTCCAGCACTTCCCAACCCTGGCATTCCAGACTCAGGGAAAGGGCCCCGTCCGCCTGGGTCACGCAAATGCAGTACTCGCCGGACGCATTGGGAAGCCCTGTTACGGAATCCGCCAGGGAGGAATACAGGAGAGGAGCATCCGCGGCGTTTTCCAGGGCATCCTCCGGCTGATGCAGCCTCGGGCCGTAATAGGCGCGGCGCACACGGCCCTGTTCATCTTTGCACAGGGTCATCTGGGAGGAACGGGTCAGCAAATGAACGGAATCCGGAGTCATAATCGGCAAACGTGGAAGGGGCCAGTTACTTATGCAGGCAGGCAAAAATGTTCCTGCCTTATCCACATTAAGGGCCTCCGCGGACGGGGAAGTCAATGGCAAAATGACAGGAACTGCCGAACGGCTTCCCTACTCCTTCCACAGAAGGGAAGAGGGGCGGAATTTCATGGTTTTCGATTCATGCACCAGCAGCCTGCCGCCGTTTTCCGGATGGCGTACGATGCGGGCGCGGCGGCGCTTGACGCGGAAAGTGCCAAAGCCCCGGAATTTCACCAGCGACCGCCTCCGGACCGACCGCGCAATCGTCTCCAGCACCGCGTTCAACGCGTGTTCCGCCTGCCGGGAAGTAACGTCCTTCCCCAGCTCACGCTGGAGCTCCCTGATAAATTTTGTTTTATTCATAGGCCTCCCAGCATGACCTGCCCCGTTTCTCCGGTAAAGAGGCAACGGCGCGCGCTCATTCCTGCCACCATACCCATACAAATGCCCCCTTCCGTTCCGGTCTGCGAGTTTCCTCCTTGCCCCCGCGGACCAGCCCCATTAAGGTTCCGGGGAAATGCCTCCCCCTGCCGCTGATGCCCCGTGCCCGGAACAAGCGTTCAACGCAACCGCGCTGAAGTGGCACACCTGCGCCTGGCTTCTGCTGCCCGTGCTGGTATTCCTGGCCGGGTGGATGCACTGGTACGCCGCTCTCCCTCTCACGCTCCTGACGGCTGCGGGACTGGCGCCCCGAAAACGCAAGGAACCGCAAACAAGGGATTCTCTCCCCGCCTTCCCCCTGTTCACCCGCTCTTCATTTCTCGCCCTGGCGGCGTTTGCCGCCCTGACGGCGCTTTCCGGCTGGGGGGAGTGGGTCAACCAGCACCCTGACCATATCGTCAGAAATGCCTGTCTGCGTGAATTGGTCGCCAGCCCGTGGCCTGTCATCTTTCCGGACGGGAACGTGCTGATTTACAACACGGGGTTTTGGCTGGTCCCAGCCCTAGCCGGGAAACTGGCGGGGCTGGACGCCGCGCGCGTGCTTGTCGTTCTGTGGGGGACCTGGGGCCTGTTCCTTTCCTGGCTGTGGCTTTGTGTTTTCTCCGGACGCCGCTCCCTGCTGCTCGCCCTGCTGATGGCGGCATTCGGCTCTCTGCTGAATCTCCAGTGCTGGCTGGGGCTGGATCTGTTTCGTCTGCATTACTTCGGCACGGCGGAACAAATCATGTGCAGCGCAAACGCATCCATTCCTGTTCTGCTCTTTTTCATCTTCCTGGCTTCAGGACGCATGCCCCTATACTGGATGCCTATTCTGTTCGCAGCCACGGCCTTTTATTCCCCCCTCGCGGCCCTTGGAGGGCTGCCCCTGGCGGCCTGCCAGTGGCGCCGCCAATGGAAAGGCGTCCTCCCTCTCCGGGATGTCCTGCTCCATCCTTCCTTTTCGGCCGCCGTTCTGCTGGGAACGTGTTTTCTTCTTTATTATGGGGCGGTAAACGCGCCATCCTCCCACATGGGCATGCGGCCTTTTTATACGCATCCGGGGGATTTCCTGCTTATGGCGACCTCATTCCTGCTGTACGCCCTGTTCTGCTGGCGGGATTTCCGCAAGAATCCCCTCTTCATCTGTACGCTGGCAACCGGCCTGATTCTGCCTTTCTTTTACGTGAACGGAGACGTCAATGACCTGCTTTGCAAAGGAAGCGTTCCGGTCATGGCCTGCCTGCTTGCCTTTCTGGCTTCCTCCTGGACGCGGCATCCCGGTCTCCGCGTCTGGATATGGCTTTTGCTGTCGTTCGGACTGGCGCCCCGGTTCAACATTCCCTATTATTGCTGTTCTTCCAGCGCCCTCCAGGCGTTTCTGGCGCCTCCGGCTTCGGAAACAGAATCTCCTTCCTTCGCCAGCCGGGAATGGAAACAGCTTTTCTATGCGCCCCAGGCGCGCCGTCAGGATGAATGGGGCCGCACTATGCACCACCCCGGACACCGGTGGTATCCCTACTATTCCGGAACGCCGCGCCCATGGCTGCGCTTCATTTACCGTTTTTAGAAGAGTAATACCTCATGATGCCGGATGAGGGCGGCAAAATCGGGCAGCTTGCCCGTGTGCAGGTATTAAATTTGACCTCCGATGTCCCTAAACTTTTCAATGAAAGCGACGATTTTTTGAAAGACGCTCTGTTTCTTCGTCAGATATTGAGGATTTAATGGACTCATCTTCGGCAGAATAGCATTGAGGTCGGCGCCGTTCTCGCTGGCGTACTTCCGTTTCAAAGATGTTTGAATATATCGCTTTGCAGCTTCCTCGTTCAGTTTCTCTTCCGTAATCAGAGCAGCAGCTTCCTTTTTCTGTTTCTCCTGGGCATAAGTAAAGAAAGCGGCAATAATATCAGTCTTATCTCGAATCGGTTCCAAATCCGTTTCATTGATAAAATCAACAATGAGGCTCTCTTTTGCCCTGTTCCCGATGCTCGCTCTGATAACACGGCGCACCTCATCTACCAAGGCAGGTTTGTCCTTCGTTTTCCTGTTGTGTTCGAAAATCAGTCCGAGAATATAGTCGAGATTTATTTCCTGAGATTTAAGCAGATCAATTTCAAAAACCACATCATCCCAGTCTATTTTTGAATCTTCCGGAGCTTTACCGTTCCTCTCATGTCTGAACCAGTCTCGGATATCATTGTATATCGAACGATAATCCTGTACGGTTCGCTCTTTCAGCACATCAATGCCCTGCATGGCTGCAATATCTTCATCAGTCAAGAAGTTGGCATTTTTAAACGCTTCAAGAGCCGCACTATCCGCTTTGTCTATTTTTTGCAGGGCTTTGAGCTGCGTAAACTCATCGTAGTTTTGTAAAATATTTTCTATCCGCAAATATTCTCCGAACAGCTTAACAAAGGATTTTTTATCTGCTTCCGTCACTATCCCATCGGGGGCAGGGAATTTTTCTTTCAGTTCCCTGACAACTTCCACATACCCTTTTCTCACCTCGCCGGTGGCAATATCTTTAAATCCTTCAAGGTATTCCTTGTAGCTCTTTTCAAGCACTACGTTCCTTGTGTTCTTATCTCCAAACAGAGTGATCGCATCTATTGTAGATTGTTCCAAATCCCTGAATGTGACGATATTGCCGAAAGTTTTAGTTGCGTCATAGATGCGATTGGTACGTGAAAACGCCTGCATCAGACCGTGATAACGCAGATTCTTGTCTACAAACAGTGTATTCAAAGCAGGAGCATCAAAACCGGTAAGGAACATACCGACCACAATAAGCAAGTCAACCTCCTGGTTTTTTACTCTTTTGGCCAAATCGCGATAATAGTTTTGGAACTCTTTACTATCCACTCCGAAATTTGTTTTAAACATCACGTTGTAATCGCCAATCGCTTTTGCCAAAAACTCTTTGGCGCTGCTGTCCATTGCCGAAGGGTCAAAATTTTCATCTTTGATATCGCCCTTAGCGCTTTGCTCTTCATTTGGGGCGAAAGAAAATATGGTGGCAATTTTCAGGGGCCTGTCACTTTCTTTCTGTAGATTGTTCAATTCCTGATAATACAGTTTGGCAGCCTCAACGCTGTTTACTGCGAACATGGCATTAAAGCCCTTGTTATTCCCTTGCGTTCTATGTGTTTTTATCCTGAAATTCTGCAGGATGTATTGGGAAATCCCTTTGATTCGGTCCGGATGAAGCAAAAGCTTTTGATTTTCTGCCGCATTCAACTTGATTTCATCTTTTTCAGTTTCCAAATTCTTAAACCGTGGACGAACATCGTTGTAGTCCACTTTGAACTTCAAAACCTTTTCATCACGTATGGCGTCTGTGATGACATACGAATGCAGCTCACGGCCGAACACACTGGCCGTAGTCTCCGCCCCCAAAGCATTCTCAGGAAAGATAGGGGTACCCGTAAAGCCAAATTGGTAATATCTCTTGAATCTCTTTTTCAGATTCTTCTGCGCTTCTCCGAATTGGGAACGGTGGCACTCATCGAAAATAAATACAACCTGTTTTTGATAAACGGGCAAGTCGCTTTCGCTTTTCATAAGGTTGTTCAGCTTTTGAATGGTCGTGACAATGATTTTGTTGTCATCCTTCTCTATGTTCCGCTTCAGTCCTGCCGTGCTTTCTGATCCATTGACGCTATCGGGCGAGAAACGTTGATATTCTTTCATCGTCTGATAGTCCAAATCCTTGCGGTCAACAACAAAGAACACCTTGTCGATAAAATCAAGTTGTGTGGCAAGCTGTGCGGCCTTAAAACTCGTCAGAGTTTTGCCAGACCCCGTGGTGTGCCAGATGTATCCGCCTCCTTCCGGATTGCTCCATTTCTTAGCCTGGTAAGAACTTTTTATCTTCCACAAGATGCGTTCCGTTGCCGCAATCTGGTAGGGGCGCATAATGAGCAGCGTGTTACTGGCATCAAACACCGAATATGTGAAAAGAACCTGCAGCAGCGTATTTTTCTGGAAAAATGTCGCCGTAAAATCCTTTAAGTCTTTAATCAGCGTATTGTCCGACTTCGCCCAGTTCATCGTAAAGTCAAAACTGTTTTTATCGCGCTTTACGGTATTGGCAAAATAACGGGTGTCCGTACCATTGGAGATGACGAAAACCTGTAAGTATTTATAAAGTGAACTCTCGCTGTTGAAGCTCTCTTTGCTGTAGCGACGCACCTGGTTAAAAGCCTCGCGGATAGCCACACCCCGCTTTTTCAGCTCTACCTGCACCATAGGCAACCCATTTACCAGTATCGTGACATCGTAACGGTTCGCTTGTTCCCCGAACTGCTCAAACTGATTAATCACCTGTACTTTGTTGCGGGCAATATTCGTCTTGTCTGCCAAGTATATATTCTCAATATGCCCATCATCAAACACAAAGTCATAGATGTAATCACCGTGTATTTTTTTTGTTTTTTCAACAAGGCTGTCGCTCTTCTTGTCCAGATATTCCTCCAGAAAGCGACCCCATTCAGAATCGGTAAAAACGATATTGTTGAATGCCTGCAACTGGTTTCTCGCATTGCAGAGCAGGGCGTCAGGTGTAACAAGGCTGGGAACATATTCGTAACCTTGTGATATCAAGTCTTCTATGAATTCACGCTCCAAAGCCGCCTCTGTCTGATAACCTGCGGGCGGCTCGCTTACCATTGAACTCTTGGTGTAGTTGTCGAGAACGATAAAATTTTGCAATTCTGCAATGGTGCTGTACTGTGTCATGTCGTCCGCTATTTATGGTCAACGATTGAGTGGAAGTGATATTGAGGTATTAGCACCTCTTTTACTAAATAAGTTAATACTCTTTTATCCTCTTCTTTAACAATTGAAGATTCTTCTCCACTATGTCTAGAATGGCTATACAGATTGATTCGCCTGCAATATGCCTCACGCGATTCGGCAGGCAAAAGTTCTCCCCAATTTCCATAACCAAGAAATGTAGCAGTTTTCTCTAATATATTACGAAGAAAATTATAATGATATTTTTGAATATCATCTGAGATGATGGCGTTATTCAACTCAGTTAAGAGAGCTAAATGATAGGAAAAAGGAGAATCCTTGGCATCTGTGAGTAAAAAAGTGCCATCATCCAATTTTTCCAGGTGTTTTTTTACACTATGCTTTGGTTTGTAACTATAACGCGAATCTGCAGTGTTAAATGCATTAAATAACACATTATAGAAAAGCGGATTGTGTGTTGTAATAATAAACTTCAAATTTGACTGACTTGATTTTATCAATTCCGCTACGTCTACCGCCAATTCAATCAAGTGATTGTCATCTAACGAACTTACAGGATCGTCTATGAAAAAGTATTCCAAATCATCAAACTTGCTTGTCGGGCGATCTTCCGGCTCTGGAACATTCAGTACTTCGACTACCTCTTTCAGCAGACTGTAAAACACGCACCAAATAAAACAGCTTTCTTCGCCTCTCGATATTTTGATATTATCAATTTGCTCTTCGTTGCCGCCTTTTATAGAAAAGGAAACCCCATTATAAACCTTATCATTATTTTTAATGAAATATGGAGTCAGTTTATCATTAGTATAATGCTGGAAATTAGTTATAATATTTCTGTCTTGTCCTTCATCTTGAAGCACCCATTCAGTAAAGGCATTAGAACGTATCAACAGCTTCCTGTCTGTATCTTTCTCCAAATCATTATTCCAATAGAACAAATCTTCAGTAAAAGCATTATAATACAATACTTTTACGCCAGTATCCCCGTCTTGCGCTTCTTCTTCCTCATGCTTGGGCGACACCAACTCTTTGAATGCGCGAGACAGCCGCGTCTTTCCTGTGCCGTTAAAGGCATAGATAAGCTGAACCTTCTTTTCGCTGTTTTTTAGCTCTTGAGCTATTTCTGTCAATGTTTTTCCCATATTCAGGCTGTTGCTTTATTATCGGGAAATGATAATAATTGGTTACGGTAATATTCATACTGTTTTCTACGCAGTTCTATTTCCTTTGGCAAGCCTTCACTGATAGAGGTTGTGAGTATATCGAACTTGTCGAGAATGGAGACAATGCGGCTCTGAACATCGAGGGTCGGAACTGCAATTTTGACTTTTTGAAAATCGCTGAAAGATAAAAACGGCTGATTTCCTTTCACATATTTTTCAAGGTGCAAGTTTATAAGCTGATGGTACAAATATCGACCATTTATCTTATCCCTAATAGGCTCGCAAATTGTTCCGTTGTAGGTTACGAAGTGTTTACCTTCCCCCCATGTAACCAAACCAGCAGAACCGATATGACCTACAATGGGAGCATCTTCGCTATTGTAAGTTGATGTCATTCCCACAATGCCATTACATCCATAGACTGGATACTCTCCACCATCCTTTGGAATTGTATTGCCTTTGCCGTAATGTCCTTTGCAAACTTCTTCAATCGGCATCATTGCGGTATCATCTACGAATGTCAGCAAGTGATTTCTATAATACTCATACTGCTTCTTTCTCGCTGTAAGCTCCGCTGTAAGCTCCGCTGTAAGCTCCGTGAAATTGTCGAGGATGTGTACAATCTCTTCTTGAACCTCTAAGGGAGGTACAGGAATGGAAAAATTTTCAACAACACTTTTATCTATCGTTGGAACTCCTCCTATCCTTTTTTTAGAATAAAAATAATCTTCATACCCAGACAAACAATAATATAAATATTTTCCATTTATATCATTTGTTTTCCCAAGCCAAAAACTTCCATCGGAACACCAAAAGTCTTTATCTATATATTTAACACCTCCAATTCCTCCTGTATTTACAACAATTGTTGTTCCTTTAGGAGCATTAAAATTATTATAAAAACCCAATGGGGTATCTTTACTACCATGGTAAACTGCGTATTTGAATTCTGTATTACTTTCTTCTAAAAGTTCACTTTTGGTCAATCTTTTTCCTCTGTTTAACCCAACAGTTTCTTTTATTGTTTTATACTCCACTCCGTTCGGACAAAGTTTCTGTATCAATTCTTTCAACTTGCTCATAGCTTCTTCTCCTTATTCATCTCAATGGATTGCCTTACGCTGTTTATTCGGGCTCTAATGTCTGCGCAAGGCTCTTTATCAGATACGTACCATAATCGGCACGCTCTTTGCCTTGCTGCTCTTCCTCAAATATCCGTCGGCCGATATTCCAGTACATCTGTACACGACAGGAGTTAACACTTCGCACGGCATTACTCCGAGCAGCCTCAATGATCTGCTTTACATCGGTCAGAAAAGCCGTTCCTGTTATTGCCAGCTCATTATTCATCCTCCAACTCCTTAATAATCGCGTCAATATCCGCACGCAGCGCGTCTATCCTCTTCACCGTTTGCTTTATCTCGGCATTCAGCCTGGCAATATCAATCACCTCGCGCGTATCTTTCGCCTCTACATATGAACTCACAGAGAGGTTATAGCCATTCTCCGCAATCTTGCTGTTATCTACTAATGCCGCAACATATTCCACCGGTTCCTTTCTGGCGAATATATCGACTATTCTTTCTATGTGCCCATCTGTCAGGACATTGTTATTGGTCTGCTTTTTAAAGAAATCTTCTCCGCTGGCATCAATAAACTGCGTCTTCGTATCAGCCTTGTGCCTGGACAGCACGAGGATATTCACGGCGATGCTCGTTCCATAGAAGAGATTGGGAGGCAACGCAATGACCGTTTCCACAAAGTTGCCGTCCACAAGATATTTCCTTATCTTCTGTTCCGCACCGCCACGGTAGAAGATACCGGGGAAACAGACAATGGCGGCCCTGCCTCTGGCGGAAAGATAGCTGAGGGCGTGAAGCACAAAAGCAAAATCAGCTTTTGACTTTGGCGCTAACACCCCTGCCGGGGCAAAGCGGTCGTCATTGATAAGCGTTGGGTCGTCGCTTCCCACCCAATTGACGGAGTATGGCGGATTTGAGACGATGGCGTCAAATGGTTTTTCATCGCCATATTGAGGATTGAGCAGCGTATTGCCCAGCGCTATGTCGAACTTGTCATAATTGATATTATGCAAGAACATATTCATCCGCGCCAGGTTGTAAGTGGTGTGGTTGATTTCCTGCCCGAAAAAGCCATCTTCAATAAGATGCGCATCAAACTGTTTCTTCGCCTGAAGCAGCAACGAACCCGAACCGCAAGCCGGATCATAAATCTTGTTGACGGAAGCCAATCCCGACATAGCTAATCGCGCTATCAGCTTTGATACATTCTGAGGCGTAAAGAACTCTCCGCCGGATTTGCCGGCATTGGCGGCGTAATTGGAAATCAGGAACTCGTAAGCATCTCCGAAAAGATCTATCTCATTATCTTCAAAATTACCGAAATCAAGGCTTTCCACACCTTTGATGACGGCCGCCAAACGCCTGTTTTTCTCCTCCACGGTGTTGCCCAAACGGTTGCTTGTGGTGTCAAAGTCGGCAAACAGCCCTTTTATGTCGTGTTCGGACGGATACCCATTGGCAGAACTCTCTATCGCATCGAAAATAGCTGCCAAGTCCGTGTTCAGATTAGGATTGTTGTCGGCATTCTTTGCTATATTCACAAAAAGCTGAGCAGGATAGATGAAATACCCTTTCGTCCTGGTGGCGTCATCTTTTATCACAGGGGTGATAACGTCATCCGACATATTCGCATAGTTGACGCTCTCGTCACCGCCTTCAATGAAGTTGGTGAAGTTCTCACTGATAAACCGATAAAAAAGAGTTCCTAAGACAAATTGCTTAAAATCCCAGCCGTCAACGGCGCCACGCACTTCGTTGGCGATTTTCCAAATAGTAGATTGCAATTCGTCTCTTTGCTTTATACTGGTCATATTAATTAAAATTATTCTTAATTCATATTGCAAAGTTAAAATATCAACACGTCAGGACTTGATAAACCAACAGAAACCACAAGCTGCCATTCCCGGCGCTACGCGTCAAAAATCACTTTCCAACGGATAACCGTTTAAAACCGTTCCGCTTCATCATTCCGCTTTTGCCGCCGTCATTATTTGGCTTCGCGGATACCTTGCCATTAAGCATTTCAATTCAGCTTCTTCCGGTTTACATGATTATTCCAGGCTTCTTCAATAATTCCGGCAAGAGGCTTTCCATACTTGTCCACTTCACTTTTGGTGAACAGGCTTTTGATCAATTCTCCGGAAACAGGGTCAATGATAAACACGGCGGGAGGGCCAAGAACCACATACGGCGCACGGGGGGAATCCACACACCCCACGATTTTTGCGGCTTCTTCCGGAACCATCTTGAATTTAAACGTTCCCGGGGAATTGCCCGGCACCTGTTTGGTGTCCACCAGCCAGAATATAAATTTCTTCCCGGCGGCATTTTTGAAATTTGTTTTTTTAATATATTCCCTGGTAAAAATATTACACCGGGAACACCATGAAGAACCGGTCAGGTAAATCACCAGCGGCAGCTTTTTCTTCATAGCTTCATTACGGAGTTTGTCAAAAACGGGGCTGCCCGATTTATTGACTTCAGGTATCCTGTTTTTATTGGCAAACCCGAAAATGGGAGGACGCTGTTGAGCTATGCCGGCCTGAGGGGCAAACAGCCCTGAAACCGCAGCGGAACAACATAAAAAAAGGAAAGGCCTCATACGTGTTCCTACTATAGATACTATCCCGGGATAGTCAAACAGCAAGCGTTTCCCGGTTTCCGGGAAAAAAGAAATGCCCTTTACATGAACCATAGCAGGGCTATTCACTTGCCAAGTCCGAATGAAGCTGTAAGAATCCGCGCCATGAGAAAGCTCCTGATCCGCTCCTGTCTGATTGCCGGGCTGACCTGGACCTATTCCTGCGCCTCCAACAAGGAAACGGCGCCTCAGGCCCCCGCCCCGGTTCCAGCCGTTCAGCCGGAACAAACCGCCCCGGCGGACCATCCCGCACCCTGGGCTCCCGCTCCGGCGCAACAGGAAATTCTTCCAGAGGATGAGAATGAAGAGTCCGCTCCGGGACCAGCTGTCTTGCCGGGCGATTTCCGCCCCGGACTGCGCACCCCCCGGCTGCCGGAAACCCTGCTGTACGATCTGGACGGCAAGCTGATTACCCCTTCCGCCCCATAATCTTTTCCCACCACCATGACTGCGACCATTCCCAAAGGCTTCCACTCCGAACCTTTTTCCTACCACCAGGAGCTTGAACTGGATATTGACGCCCTTTCCAATGCGGGCGACGGCATCGGCCGCGTGGACGGATGGGTGGTTTTCGTTCCTTTCGCCCTGCCGGGAGACCGTGTCAAAGCCCGCGTCTGGCGTAATGACAAAAACTACTCCTCCGCCGATCTGGTGGAAATAATTAACCCCAGCCAGGACCGCGTGGAACCGGGATGCCGCCTGTTCGGCACCTGCGGAGGATGCCAGTACCAGCACCTTTCCTATGACCGCCAGCTTCTCTGGAAAACCCGGCAGGTAGCGGATCTGCTCCGCCTGCAGGCAGGTCTGGAACTGCCTGTTAATCCGGCCATAGCCTCTCCCCGCCAATATCATTACCGCTCCAAGATTACGCCCCACTTTGACAAACCGAAGGAAGGAGGCAAGCCGGCCATCGGTTTTCTGAAAGCTGGCTCCAGAAGGGATGTGGTGGATGTGCCGCAATGCCCGATTGCCATGGAGTGCATCAATGAAGCCCTGCCCCTGGCCCGCAAAAGCGTTTACCAGGCCGCGGCCCGGTTCAAGCGGGGAGCCACCATTCTGCTCCGGGCTTCGGAAGGAACCGTCATCACCAATAACAACGCCGTGGCGTGCGAACGGGTGGGCGATTTGGAGTTCCATTTTCTGGCGGGGGACTTTTTTCAGAATAATCCTTTCATTCTTCCGCTTTTTACGGATTACGTGGCCCAACAGGCGAGTATGGACGGGGAGGAATTCCTGGTGGACGCTTACTGCGGTTCCGGCCTGTTCGCCCTGAGCCTGGCGAAGAAATTTAAAAAAGTGCTGGGCGTGGAAGTCAGTGAGACTTCCGCGGACTGGGCGCGCAGCAACGCGCGCAGCAACGGAATTGAACACGCGGAATTCCTGGCGGCGGACGCCGGGGCCATTTTCGCCCGGGTGGATTTCCCCGCGGAAAAAACCGCCGTGGTGATCGACCCGCCCCGGAAAGGGTGCAGCATGGAATTCCTGACCCAGTTGTTCGCCTTCGGCCCCGGAAAAGTCGTTTACGTTTCCTGCAACCCAGCCACCCAGATACGGGATTTGGCGGAATTCGACAAGGCCGGGTATTCCGCCACCGCCGTCCAGCCCTTTGACCTGTTCCCCCAGACCAAGCATCTGGAATGCGTGGTCACCCTGAAAAAAAATACCTGATTTTTTCCATGCCCAAGCTTTACATCAAAACTTACGGCTGCCAAATGAACGAACGGGACTCCGAACAGGTGGCCCGCATGTTCGTGCAGAAGGGCTACACCATGACGGACCGCGAGGATGAGGCGGACGTCATCCTGTTCAATTCCTGTTCCATCCGGGAACAGGCGGAACAAAAGGCGCTGGGGAAAATGGGGCTTCTGGCCAAGCAGCAGCGGCACCGTCCGCATGTAGTGTACGGCATGATGGGCTGCATGGCCCAAAGTAAAAAAGAGGAGCTGTTCAAGGAACTGCCGCGCCTGGACCTCGTGGTCGGCACCCAGAAATACCACCGCGTGTTTGAACACGTGGACGGCATTCTGCGCGCGCGCCAGGAACGCCGCATGGACGAGTTGCAAACCGCCTTTTCCGGCACGCATGTGTGCGATGTGGCGGAAGAGGCGGACTCCCAGAACCGCATCCGGGACCACCTGAATCCCGGAGCGCGCTCCACGGCGTATGTCTCCATCATGCAGGGGTGCGAAATGAAGTGCGCCTACTGCATCGTCCCCTACACCCGCGGCGCAGAACGCAGCCGCCCCATCCGGGACGTGGTGGATGAAGTAAAGATGCTGGCGGACTCCGGCGTGAAGGAAGTCACGCTGCTGGGCCAGATCGTCAACCGGTACGGCAGGCAGATGGAAACGGCAGACGGCAAGGGCGGCTTCGTCCAGCTGCTGGAAGCCGTGCATGAAGTGGAAGGCATCCGGCGCATCCGCTTCGTCTCCCCGCATCCCATCGGTTTCCGCCAGGATCTGGTGCAGGCGTTCACCTATCTTCCCAAGTTGTGCAGCCATATTCATTTCCCGATGCAGAGCGGCAGCGACCGCATCCTGAAAATGATGCGCAGGCCGTACAGGAATGAAACCTATCTGGACCTTTGCTCCCGGATGAAGCAGGCACGCCCGGATTTATCCATCACCACGGATATCATCGTGGGCTTCCCGGGAGAAACGGAGGAGGATTACCTGCTGACCAGGCAGGCCGTGGAACAGGTCCAGTTTGACAACGCGTTCATTTTCCGCTATTCCCCGCGCCGCGGCACGCCCGCCGCCGTTATGGAGAATCAGATTCCGGAGGAAGTGAAGGAAGCGCGCAACCAGGACCTTCTGGCCGTAGTCAATGAAATAGCCATCCGGAAAAACCGGGATCTGGTAGGCACCGTGCAGGAAGTTCTTCTGGAAGGGTCGTCTAAAACGAATGCGGCGCGCCTCTCCGGCCGAACCTCCCAGAACAAGCCCGTCATGGTGGATGCCGCCCCTGACCTGGCGGGAGAGATCCTTCCCATCCGCATTGAGGAAAGCACGGGATTCACCCTGTACGGCGTTCCATGCCCCTCCAGGGGATGATTCGCACGCCCTTTTCCTCCATCCGCAGATAGAGGGTTCCGGTTTCCCGGAGACGGTACACGGCTGTTCCCTCCGGAACGGGGCATTCATACTCCGTCGCGAAAATGACCGCGCGGGCGCCTGTAGCCCTGATCCACGCAGCGCTGTTCACCGGATCGCGCGGATGATGCCCGATGAGCAATACATCCGCCCGCGGTGTTTCCTCCGCGCGCGCCAAGGAGGAAAACCCGGCATTCCCTATCATCAGGAACCGCCGCCCGCGGCATTCCCATGACAACACCCGGCTCCGGTCCTGACGGATTCCCGTGCACAACGGTACAGGAAAATCTTCCAGCACAAGTTCATTGCCCGGCCGTAACCTCCATTGCCGGACGGTACATTCCCCGGACTCCGCGCCCCAGTTCCGGATTCCGGGATATTCCTTCTCCAGTTCTTTCTCCCCGGCCCGTTCCGCCTTGCCGCTCCCGCAGCACAACATGCCGCAGGGCCGGATACTGCGCGCCTTCAGCACGGGAAGGAGGGTGTACCGCACCGCATCTTCTGTCCCGCTTCCCACAACCAATGCGGGATTGGAAATGACTGCGGACCAGGCGTCCTTCTGCAAGGGAACGATCACAGCTTCATTTTCCCCGGAAGGCGGTGCGGAAGAAAGATAACTGTACGGCAGGGAAGCCACTCCCCCGGCTACGGCCAGCATGGCGGACGCCAGCCAGGAAGCGGCCGTATTGCAAACATGCAGCATCCACGGGCACCACGCGAACATCAGCCCGGACAGGGAAACGCCCATCAGGGGAAAGACAAAGACGCTCAGGCACAAATTGGTCAGAGGAGCATACAGGTTCCAGGTTCCGAAGTGCCATGCCGTCAGGGGAATGGAGGCCAGCCACGCCCCCACGGAGACAATCAGCGCGCCGCGGCCTGCTTTTTCCAGCCGCACCAGGAATCTTTCCCGCGCATGGTAAATCCGGGGAGGGATGAACGGGTCCGGCGACCACAGGGGCTTTTCCCGGCTGAACCATCCCGCCAGGCAGGCAATGGCGGCAAAAACGCAGAAAGAAAGCTGGAACCCCGGCTGGAAAACCTGGAGCGGGTTCATCAAGCAGAGGAGGATGAAAGCGAGCGCCAGAATATTGGCCGGATGCCCCTTTCTGCGCAGCACGAACGCCAGAAGCCAGACTGACGTCATGATGAACGCCCGCAGGGCGGAAGCGGACATCCCGGTCACGAACACGTACGCCGCCAGCAACAGGATGCAGGACAGCCGGGCCGCACGGGGACGCACATGCAGGAGCCTCAGCATACCCAGAACCAGCATGGCGGCCACGCCCACATGCATACCGCTGACGGCGAATACATGCATGCAGCCGCTTTCCAGAAACTTCGCCATCGTTTCCGGCCTCGCGTCCGTCTTGTCCCCAAGCACGGCGGAAACCATCACCTGCCGGGCCTCATCATCCGGAGGGGTGCCCTCCCTGAGCAGGGAAGCGGCCCTTTCCCGGAGCCGCAGGGAAAAAGCCCGGAAACGGCTGCGCCAGTCTCCCGTCCCGTTCCGGCAGTACTCATCCAGCCGGATTCCGGCGATGATGCCGTGCAGGTAACCCCACCGCTCCCGGTCAAAGATGCCGGGACCGCACGGCGCCTGAAGCGGATACGCCTCTCCTTTAATCCGGTAATGTTCCCCTGCCTCCAGAGGGCAGGCCCCGTCACGGGAGGAAACCGCGTACAGCCACCGGGAACCATCCGGACGAAACAATACGGATTTTCCGGAAACAGCCTCAACGGAGCCTTCCATCACCATGGCTCTCCCCGCTTCCACGGGAACGCCTGCGTATTCCCGTTCATACGCGAAAAGATAAATGGCGGCCCACATCGCCAGGGCAGCGGCAAGCACCCCCATGGAAGGCGCATGTAAAAAACACGGCAACGCCGCCAGACAGAAGCATGGAAGCCAGAACCAAAGGGACACATCCATGGCCGCGCAAGCGCACAGCAGGGACAAAGCCGGAATCAGCAAGGGAGCAGATGCCGTCATCCGTTCCGGCCACGGACGAAGAACACGCCGAACCTCTTCCATGCAGGGGGAACCTTACGGCAGAGCGTCTTCGCCGTCCGGCTCCAGAGGGAGAACGGAAGGCAGCGGAAGAACAACGTTGGCAGGCAGGGGGGCCTTGCGCTGGAGCACTCTGGGAGCCAGGGCCTCGCTTGTCTCATAAGCCCCGCGGAACATTTCCAGCTTGGCGTCCAGATTGTCGATGTAATGCAGGGCCACCGCCTCCGGCGTCTTGGGAAACACGGGAGAACCGAAGGCAAGTTCCCCGTGATGGGACGCAATCAGGTGCAGCAGGTGCATGCGCACGTCCGGTGAAGGAGGGTCCAGCGTCTTCCAGGAATCCGCCTCCGGAAGGGACATGATGCGCTTCCACAAATTGTTGACCAGTTCAATGCCCAGCGGAATATGGCCCAGCAGTTCTCCGGCCTCCGAATAGGGCATCGTAAAATCCTCCTTCGGGTAGCAGTTTTCCCACAACTTCCCGCAGTCGTGGAACAGGCACCCGGCCAACAGAAGGTCACGGTTCAGCCCCGGATTCGCCTGGCAGACGGCAGAGGCCGTGCGCATCATCCCCGCCACGTGTTCCACCAGTCCGCCGCGGCGGGCGTGATGGTAGGTGCGGGCGGCGGCGGCGCGCTGGAGGCGTTCCCCGAACTGCTCAATGAATTCAATGCACAGGGCGCGTATGCGCGGATCATTCATGCCCTTGATGAGCACGCAAATTTCCTTCAGATCAGCTTCCTGCTTTTTCTTCAAGGTTCCGGAACCGGCCAGAAAGCTTTCCTTTTCCTGTTCGTCCAGCAACCGCACGTCCAGGTCGGAAACCTCCATGCCGAACCCTCCCTTGGCCCATTGGCCGCGCAGGCTCACGAAACTGCGAAGGGGCAGGGAAGCAAGCGTCCGGAACCAGGGTTTATCCTCCCACACCTTCAATCCCATGGTCCCTTCCGCATCGGCAAAAGACACATCCAGATACGGTTTGTTGCCCTTGGTCATCTTCTGCGCGCACTGGGCGATCTGGGCAAAAACTTCCGCTTCAACCTGGCCTTCCGCGGCCAGCTTGCCCAACTCCATGAGGCTGACTTGTTCCATGCGTGCCATCTTGCCCCTCTTCCCTCCATCCGTCAAGAAAACGCCGGAGGATTACGATAATAAAAAAAGGAAACCGTTTATTTTTCCAATACTCTCAGCTCGGCAACGGCAACATGGCTGCCTTCCACCACCCGCTTGCCTACAAAACGCAGATAACGCACTTTGACAGGCGCTTTCAGGTCAATCCGCTGCGGAACGGGATTGGCGCGGATATTAGAGAACTCCCCCTCCGCAACGGGAGCGCCCCATGTGTTTCCATCCGCGCTCAAATAGACGGCATAACGGTCAATCGTTCCCGTTGCCGAATCCCTGCGCGGCGTGTAAATAACGGAGGCAACGTTAACCGGACGCCCCATGTCAATCTCCAGCGCCTGCGGGGGAGCCAGCTCTCCCTGGGCGGCATGCGTATGCCAGAGGGTGGAAGAATCTCCGTCAATGGCCAGTTCCGGAGCGGCGGCGCTTCTTTCCCCGGACACCACTTTCCAGTCCCGCGTGGGAACAGGAATGAGCTGAGTGGTCACGGAAGATTTTCTGCCGCGATATTCGGCCGCCGCTTTTACCGTCCCCCCGGCAGGGAGAAGGAAAGGATTCCTGTACACGGCGGACTGTGGACCAGGCTCCGTTCCATCCGTGGTGTACCTGATCACCACGTTCTCCGCGGAAGCCAGGGTCACCCGTCCATTGCGGTCATAACTCACCGCCGGAGCATTCAGGATGACGGGATACTTCCACAAAGAAACCTCGCACAGGGCCGGAACGGCCCTGGATTGTTCCAGCACCACGCGCACTCCATCCGCCGTCACGGGCCTTCCTTTCAGAAGAACTCTGGCTCCTATGCTGACTCCCTCCGCCCACCTGCTCCACTGGCCGTTCTCACGCACCTCCACACGGAATTTGCGCACCCTCTGCCCCAGTTGGATGGGCTCTGCCAGCCGGATGACGTCAAACGCCGCGGGCTTCGGCAATTTCAATACCACGCAGGGATGCTTATCTTCCGGAGCGGCCACCCAGTACGTCGTCCGTTTCCGGTCCAGAACCTGTTCCGCACCGTGCCCTTTCCGGGAAGAGGAGGACTCAACCTGTGCCCCGGAGGCGAAGTTGCGGGAATACAATTCATCCAGCAACACACGGAAGCCCGCCAGAGACTTTTTATCCTCTTCATGAATGCGGCCGCGGCGGTCCGGCGGCACGTTCAAATTCAGGTTGGCCCCTCTGCCTACGCTGTCAAAATACAACTTCAACAGATTTTCCGGCGTCCGGACGCGGGAATTTTCATGCTCATGCCAGAACCAGCCCGGGCGGATGGAAACATCCACCTCCGCGGGAATCCAGTACTTGCCGTCCATGGTGCCTTCCGTGCCCAGCCGGTAGCGCACGGCGCCGGGCGCGGGTTCCGTCCCGGCTTGCAGCGGAACAGGGGTGTATGTGGCCCAGCAGGGATAACCCGCATAGCCGCTTTCATTGCCTACCCAGCGGACATCCGGCCCTACGTCGGAAAAGATGACGGCTCCGGGCTGCCGTTTCTTCAACTCTCCCCAAGTTGTCTTCCAGTCGTAATACGTGCTACGGTCGATAGAACGTTTTTCCCGCGCTCCTCCGTAATACCCGTCCCCTCCGTTCGCTCCGTCAAACCAAGCCAGGAAAATGGGACCGTATCCCGTCGCCAGCTCTTTCAACTGCCGACGGTACATCCGGATATAATCCGGCGTGCCGTAAGAGGCGGCATTGCGGTCCCACGGAGACAGATAAACACCGAACCTGACGCCATACTTTCCGCACGCGCGGGACACCTCCTTCACCACATCCCCCTTCCCCTGCTTCCACGGGGAGGCCGCCACGCTATGCCGGGTGGTTTTTGTAGGCCACAGGCAGAAATCGTCATGGTGCTTGCAGGTCAGCACCACCCCTTTGAACCCGGCGTCCGCCAGCGTCCTGACAAGGTCGTCCGCATTGAAATCGGAAGGATGAAACAGCTCCGGCTTTTCGTCTCCATAGCCTCACTCTTTTCCAGTAAAAGTATTAATTGTAAAATGGATAAAGGCGTACATCTCCATGTCATGCCATTCAAGCTGCGCCGCGGAAGGAACAGGCGTCAACGGCGTTAAAACATCCTCTGGCCCGGCCTCTGCAAAACAGGTCGCGCACAGAGCTCCTCCCAATACGTCCGCCGTAATCAACTGGTTTAAATTCATTACCAACAATCACTATCGTTTTAACTCATCGTACGTTTCTGACGGTCTTATTCTTTCCGATCAAGTCATGCAGGCCTTTTAGCCTCTCTTCCTCTCCGCGGCATTGATAAATTTCCTTTCCATTCCGAATTTACCGCCATGCCATACATCGGATGCCACCTCTCCTCCGCAAAAGGCTATGAAGCCATGGGCCGGGTTGCCCTCTCCATCGGCGCCAATACTTTTCAGTTCTTCACCCGCAATCCGCGTGGGAGCAAAGCCAAAACTATTGACGAACAGGATATTGCCCGTTTTCTGGAATTAGCGCGGAACAACGGGTTCGGCACGCTGCTGGCACACGCCCCCTACACGCTGAACCCCTGTTCCGCAGACCCCGGCGTCGCCCGTTTTGCAGCCCAGGTGCTGAAAGAGGATCTGGAACTCATGGAACATCTGCCGGGAAATCTTTATAACTTCCATCCCGGCTGCCACGTAGGGCAGGGAGCGGAAAAAGGCATTGAACTGGTGGCGAACCAGTTAAACGGCGTGCTTTCACCGGAACAAAAAACCATTGTTTTGCTGGAAACCATGTCCGGCAAGGGAAGCGAAGTCGGCCGGACCTTTGAAGAACTGGCCGCCATCATGGAGCGGGTGGACCTGAAGGGCAAACTTGGCGTATGCCTGGATACCTGCCATGTTTATTCCGCCGGATATGATATCGTCAACAGGCTGGATTCCGTACTGGAACATTTTGATGCCGTGCTGGGCCTGGAATGCCTGCGCGCCATCCACCTGAATGACAGCATGACGCCCTTCTCCTCCTTCAAGGACCGCCATGAAACCATCGGCAAGGGTTCCCTGGGAGAACAGGCCTTCATCAACATCATCAACCATCCCGTTCTGCGGGAATTGCCCTTCTTCCTAGAAACGCCCAGGGACGACGCCGGACACGGCGAAGAAATAACGTGGCTGAAGGAACATTACCGCAACTGAACCGCCGCCAAGGGGCACCCATACTGATTGAACTCCGGTCTTTCTCCCGGAGAAAAAGCTTGCATCCGCTTCGGATACAGGATACACAAGCCTCATAAGTTAGTTTGAGCTAATTTCAATATCTGGTTTCCAAGGAAGAACCCATCCGATTTTTATGAAAGAAATGCGCATCGCGAAAATAACAGGGCGTGAAATTCTGGATTCACGCGGCAACCCCACCATTGAGGCGGACGTTTATCTGGAAGGAGGCGCCGTAGGCACGGCGGGCGTCCCCAGCGGAGCTTCCACCGGGGAACACGAAGCCTGGGAACTCAGGGACGGCGACGCAACCCGCTACCAGGGCAAGGGAGTCACCAAGGCCGTAGACAACATCCGCAACATCATTGCTCCGGCCCTGATCGGTCTGGAAGCCACGGAGCAAACCACGGCGGATGCCCTCATGAACTCCCTGGACGGCACGTTCAACAAAGCCAAACTGGGGGCCAACGCCATTCTGGGCGTTTCCCTGGCGCTTGCCAAGGCTGCGGCGGCCCAGCTGCACCAGCCCCTGTACCGCTACCTGGGCGGCCCGAACGCCAAGGTTCTGCCCGTCCCCATGATGAACATCATCAACGGCGGCGCCCACTCCGACGCGCCCATTGACTTCCAGGAATTCATGATCGTCCCGTCCGGCGCTCCCACCTTCCGGGAAGCCCTGCGTTATGGCGCGGAAGTTTTCCATGCGCTGAAATCCGTTCTTCATGACCGCGGCCTTTCCACCGCCGTGGGCGACGAAGGCGGCTTCGCCCCCAGGCTGAACTCTGCGGAAGACGCCCTGGATTGCATCGCCCAGGCGGTAGACAAGGCCGGTTACCGGTTCGGGGAGGACATTTCCATTGCCCTGGACGTGGCTTCCTCCGAATTTTATGAACCGGAATCCGGGCTGTATGTTTTCAAGAAATCCGACGGCAGCCGCAGAACCGCCGCAGAGCTGACGGACTACTATGTGGAACTGAAGAAAAAATATCCCATCGTCTCCATCGAAGACGGCTGTGCGGAAAACGACTGGGACGGATGGAAAACCCTGACGGAAAAACTTGGCAAAAGCACTCAGCTTGTCGGAGACGATCTCTTTGTCACCAACGTGGAATTCCTCAGAAAAGGCATTCATCTGGGCGTGGGCAACTCCATCCTGGTGAAGGTCAATCAAATCGGCTCGCTGACGGAAACGCTGGACGCCGTGGAACTGGCTATGGGCAACCGCTATACCGCCGTTATTTCCCACCGTTCCGGAGAAACGGAGGACGCCACCATCGCGGACATTGCCGTAGGAACCAACGCCGGACAAATCAAAACCGGCTCTTTGAGCCGTTCCGACCGTATGGCCAAATACAACCGCCTTCTCCGGATTGAAGAAGAACTGGGAGAATCCGCCCGCTACGGCAACGGATTTGGCCTGTTCTGACCTTTTTGCTGGAACTGGTATCAAGCAACGCCAACCCCCGGCCGCCGCTAGGCGGTGCGGGGCTTTTTCATTCTCCGGAGGAAACTGCATCCTTTTCTTTGGAACAAAATATGCCATGCTGACCCTTCGGAGTCCTCCCCTGCCGATAAGTTTCCCGTTCCGCGCCATGTCTGCCCGCTTCTTCCTGTCCGCACGCCTTCCGCTATGCGCGGGACTGTTGTATCTGGCGTTGCCCCTCCTCCTTTTTCTGCAGGGATGGGTGCATCCGGCCTTTTCCGCGCCGCTTTGCGCCGCACTGGCATGCGGGCTGTACGTCTGCGCCCGGCATCTTCCGGCACAAAGGCTTCCGTTAAGCGGGCGCAGATTGGCCGCGCTGGGTCTCCTCTCCTTCTTCTGCCTGATGCTGGTGCTGTTGTGCGGATTCACGGGCCACTGCCAGCAACATGCGGATTTTATCATCCGCAATGCCGTTTATGAACGCCTTGCAGCAAATTCCTGGCCCCTCGTCACGGAGGACGGACATCATTTCATCTACTACCTGGGCCATTGGCTGCCTCCGGCTCTGGCGGCTTCTTTCTGCCCGGCATCATGGGCTCCCTGGCTACTGGCCCTGTGGACCTTTCTTGGGCTGGAACTGGCGCTGCTGGCGGCAACCGTCCGCTGGGGAATCCGGAAGACGGCCCGCTGGGCACTGATACTCCTCTGCCTCGGCTCTCCGGCAGCGGTGCCGGACTGCCTGGGAATTCCCCTCTCCTCCCTGTTTGCGGAATACCATGCCCAGATGGTCCTGTTCATCGGCATGCCCGTCCAACTCTTCAACACATTCAATCACGCCGTTCCGGCGCTATTGTGCGCCGTATTCGTCCTGACGCGCTCCCTGCCTCCCTCCGGGTATTATCTCGCGGGAACTCTTCTGCTGCCGTCCTCCCCGCTGGGCGCCCTTCTGCTCCTTCCGTATATGGCGTATGAAACCCTGTTCCGCCTCCCGGCGGCACGGAAACCGCTTTCCCGTCTCCGTTCCCTTCTGGGCCAGCCGGTTTTCTGGCTCGCGGCCCTGTGCACGGCCGTCATGGCCGTCTTTTATTCCCATTTGGACGGAGGAGGGCAATTCTCCTGCCTGTTTGATGCAAAATATGCGGAAATCTACCATTACGGGCAACAGCGGCTTCTGCTCCATCCCGATTCCGTCAAATACGCCAGCTTCCTGCTGGCCCTGGCCCTGGGGATACTGCTGCCGGGGGCGCTCCTCTTCCCAAAATGCCGGAAAAACCCGTTGTACTACATCACGCTGGGCATGATGGCAGGCAGCCTCTTTTTCCGCACGGGCATCATGAACAATGAACTTCTCTTTAAAGCTCCGGCCGTCCTCTATCCCTTCCTTTCCCTGCTCTTTCTCCGGGCCCTCCGCCGGGGAGACGTGAAATACCGGGCCCTCCTGATTCTTTATCTCGTTTTTTCCGCCCTCCCGAACCTGCAATGCATCATGGAAAAAGCGGAAACATTCTCCACCCGGGCGAGCATCATGCGGAAACATTGGCAAACGGCCGGCGGCACGCCTGACTGCCCGGGCACCCTCATCCGCCGCCAGTTCATGAAAAAGGACGGCCATCCCCTTCCCTCCTGGCTATTCAAAACCGGAATAAAACCACAATCACGGCAACAATAATCAATCCAGGCTGATGCCGAATATATCCGAAAGGGAACCGGCATCCACATCCAGTACGTCTTCTCCTCCGGGAACGGGTTCCGGAGCTTTCGGAATCAAAACGGAGGAATCCATTCCGCGCAGGGTGAACAACAACTCCGGCTGCTTATCCAGCATCACGCCGAAAGCGTACAGGACTGCGGCCGCATGCTTGCACAAATCCGCCCAATCCGGACAGGAACAGGAAAAACGCCACTCTTCCGGCGCGGGAAACAGGCCGCCTTCCGGAGCGCACAGGATTTCCAGCAGCTCGGGAGACAAATTCCCTTTCAGCAGATCAATCCAGGAACCAATCTGCCCGGCGCATCGTGCGCGCAGCCGGGCAAGCACCTCTTCATCCGGGGGGGAGGCCTGGATGCAAACCTCATACAAATGTTCACCCATCACCAGAGCATCGATGCGGCCGGGAACCGTTTTAAGGTCCAGAACACAGCCATAGCGCAGGTAGGTCCGGCCGGGGGCCAGCCGCATCCCGTACACCTCGCACGCGGACAGGCTCTTCATCCATTCCTTCCCCCAGAACCTTTTCGCCAGGGTACGCCCGGAAACCGTTACGGGGCACAGTTCCATCCCCTCCGCAGCCAGTTTCGCCGCCTTTTCCTCCGCGCGTTTCCGCAAATCTTCCCGTTTCAGAGGCATTTCGTCATCCATACGCACGGCATCGTAATAACATATCCGCCCCCATCCGCCACAGGGAAAAGACAGCCATGCTCCGTTTCTCTCTTTTCCGGCTCCACTCCGGTTTTCCAGGCATGCGGATTTTTCCCAGTTCCGCGGAATCTGCCTCCATTACCCATTTCAGGCTTTCAAAACGGAAGCTCCTGGGGCACAACATGTGGGTCATGTGGAAAGGCAGATTTTCTAAACCCACCGCTGATCTGGTTCAACGCTACGGCGAATCCGTCTCCTACGACTGGAGGCTTTTCCGCCAGGACATTGCCGGATCCATCGCCCATGCGCGGGCCCAGCTCAAGGCTGGCCTGCTTTCGCAGGAAGAATTCAACGCCATTGAATCCGGCCTGAAAGACATCCTGAAAGACATTGAAGCAGGCAACTTCTCGTGGAGCCGGGAACTGGAGGACGTGCACATGAACATTGAAAGCGAACTCACCCGGCGCATCGGCGCTCCGGGCGCCAAGCTGCATACCGCACGCTCCCGCAATGACCAGGTAGCTACGGACACGCGGCTTTACTGCCGGGCGGAAATCGATGAAATTCTGGGAAAAGTGCGCCATCTGCAGCGCGCGCTGGTCATGAAGGCGAAGGAATACGCAGATGCCATGATGCCGGGCTATACTCACCTGCAGCGCGCCCAGCCCGTCACCATGGGCCATCACCTGCTGGCTTACGTGGAAATGCTGGACCGGGATGCGGACCGCCTCAAGGACTGCCGCAGGCGCCTGAACGTCTCCCCGCTCGGTTCCGGAGCCATCGCCGGTTCCACCATCTGCCTGGACCGCCACGGAATTGCCGTGGAACTGGGTTTTGACGCAGTTACAGAAAACTCCATGGATGCAATTGCCGACCGGGATTACATCATGGAAATACTTTTTGACCTGGCCGTAGTCGGAGCCCATCTCTCCCGCATGAGCGAGGACGTCATCCTGTGGTGCACGGCGGAATTCGGCTTCGCTTCCCTGTCCGACGCCCATACGACAGGTTCATCCCTGATGCCCCAGAAAAAAAATCCGGATGTCGCGGAACTCACCCGCGGAAAAACGGGGCGGCTGTACGGTAACCTCACCGCCGTCATGGTGGCCGTCAAAGGGCTTCCCCTGACTTACAACCGCGACCTCCAGGAAGACAAGGAACCCCTGTTCGATTCCATTGATACGGTTAAACTGGCCTTGGACGTCAATGCGGAAATGATAGCCGCCATGACGGTGAACACGGCCAGGGCCAGGGAAGCGGCGTCCGATCCCATGCTGCTGGCCACGGACCTGGCGGATTATCTGGTGCGCCGCGGGGTCCCCTTCCGGAAGGCCCATGAGCTGGTCGGGAAGGCAGTCGCCATGAGCATCTCCACGGGTACGCCGCTCAACAAGCTGAGCGATGAACAATTCGCCTCCATTTCAAATGCATATGGAACAGACGCGCGCGACGTATTTGAATTGACAAAAGCCTTCGCCCAGCGTACCAACCCGGGGGCTCCCAATTCCGACAACACCCGCCGCCGCATCGCCTACTGGGAAGGCATCCTTTCCAAGTAACGCCGCCTGCGGAGGCGGACGGGAACGAAGAGAGCCTGCCGTCCGTCTCCGCGGGGCGCCTCCGGGTGCAGGAAGGGGACGCTTCAACCCCGCCGGCGGCGGCCACAACCGCAGCCGGCCAACCATCCCGGCAGCCATGTTCAAACCTGCTCTTCTCTCCTCTCTCAAAACTTATACCAAACAAACCTTTCTGGCGGACCTTTTTGCGGGACTGACCGTCGGTGTAGTAGCCATTCCGCTGGCCATGGCCTTTGCCATCGCATGCGGACTCTCCCCAACCCAGGGCCTCATCACCGCCATTGTGGCCGGGTTCCTCATCTCCCTGTTCAGCGGAAGCAAATATCAAATAGGCGGCCCCACCGGAGCCTTCGTGATCATCATCATGGGCGTCCTGGAGCAATACCACGCATCCGGCCTGCTGGTCTGCACATTGATGGCGGGCCTCTTCCTCATCATCTTTGGGTTCTGCCGCATGGGGGCGCTCATCCGCTTTATTCCATTCCCTGTCACCACAGGGTTCACCTCCGGCATCGCCGTGGTAATCTTTTCCACGCAAATTAAAGACATCTTCGGCCTCACCATCACGGAAAAAATTCCCGGAGAGTTCATTGAAAAATGGGCGTGTTACTTCCATTACTTCCACACCATCAACTGGGCGGCGCTGGGGCTGGCCGCCGGCACCGTAATCATTACCCTGCTGAGCCGCCGCTTCTGGCCCAGAATACCGGCCATGCTGGTGGGCATGCTGGGCATGACGGCCGTTTCCGTGGCGTTTTCGTTGCCTGTGACAACCATCGGGCAAGCCTTCGGCAGCCTCCCGAATACGCTCCCCCTGCCCTCCCTGCCCAGCATTGACTGGAGCACCCTGGGGGCGCTGACGGCCCCTGCTTTCACCATCGCGCTGCTGGCGGCGATCGAATCCCTGTTAAGCGCCTCCGTAGCGGACGGCATGACCGGAGGGCGCCACAAGCCCAACATGGAGCTGATTGCACAAGGTATCGGCAACATCGGATCCGCCCTGTTTGGCGGCATTCCGGCCACCGGAGCCATTGCCCGCACCGCCACTAACATCAAGGCTGGAGCTAAAAGCCCGGTTTCCGGTATGATTCACGCCCTGACCCTGCTGGCCATTCTGATGGCCTTTGCCCACTATGCCCAACAGATTCCCCTGGCTGTCCTGGCGGGCATTCTGACGGTAGTGTGCTACAACATGAGTGAAATACACACGTTCAGCCGTCTGCTGAAAGGGCCCAGGCAGGATGCGGCGGTGCTGGTAATCACCTTCCTGCTGACCGTGTTTGTGGACCTCGTTGTAGCCGTGGAAGTAGGCGTGGTGCTGGCCGCCCTGCTCTTCATGGGCCGCATGGCCCAAATCAGCGATGTTTCCGCCATCAAAAACGAACTGCTGGAAAATGATGAGGAAGATGATGGAAACCGCTCTGCCGCCAAGCTGGACATCCCGGAAGGCGTGGAAGTTTTCGACGTGAAAGGTCCCTTCTTCTTCGGTGCCGTGGAGCAATTCAAGGACCAGGTTCTGGAAACGCTGGAACATGATACCAAGGTGGTTATCCTGCGCATGCGCCTGGTTCCCGCGCTGGACGCCACCGGCCTGAACGTCCTTTCCGACTTCTGCCACCAGTGCCGGGAACACGGTTCCACTCTGCTGGTTTGCGGCGTGCAGCCCCAGCCTCTGGACGTCATCCGCCACGCGCCCTTTTACCGGGAGCTGAAACGCTACAATATCTGCGAGAATATTGACGCCGCCCTGAACCGGGCCCGCAAAATCATCAACGGCCCTGCGCCCAAACACCTGTAACAGCGGCCGTTCCCCCGTGCGGTCAGGGAGCAAGACCTCACTCTGCCTTATTCACGGCCTTCCGGTACGGGTGAGGCTGCTCCTGCTGCAAACAGCCAGAAATAACAACCTCGGGGAAAATGAGGGAAGGCCCCTTGCATTCCCTCATCCGGCTCATCTCCGGGAATCAGGCGGCACAATACGGCCTGTTAACTCTTATTGGGCCTTCCGGCAAAACAGGATGCCCGAGCATGGATCAACGGGCCCCGCAAGCCCGTTCCCGGTAAAGTGAAATAGCCTCGCATGCTCACGAAAAGCAGAAACGCGCTGCACTCCGAACCGGCTCCGTCAGCCGGGAAAGCGGAACCTGTTGAATTGCGCAGCTAAATACTCCAATACGGCACGGATAAGTTCCGTTAACAATCCGCCGCCTGCTCCTCATAGCGGGAAAGAAGGAAGTCCAGGTCTTCCAGCAGAGACTGGCAGGAACGGTCCCAGCGCTTCCTTCCCCGGAGAGCCATCACGCATTCCTTCCTGCCTGTGAAGCAATACCTGGTAATGCCATGCCCCCGCAATTCCTCCACTTGCTTTTTCAGCTCGCAGGCAAAAAACAGCCAGAACGGCACGCTGCGGGCAATCTCCGCGACGCAGACCGTCATGGGCGGCATCTCCTCCCTAAGCTCCCTTGCAAGGTGTTCCAGGCCCACTTCTGTGAGCATGCGGCGCAGACGCGCATACAGCTCGGACACCTTCATGACGGACAAATCGCACTCATGCTCCAGATAATAACGCACGGAAGCCAGCAGGTCTTCCTTGAACGGAAGGGTTGTTCCGGCACGCCGGGCAGCGTGCTCCAAAGCATCCGCCAGCCATTGTTCCCCGTACTCGGTAATCAGGCAATCACCAAGCTTGAGCAACGGTCTGTTGTTTCGGAAGCCGATCATGGAACAGGAAATTTAAAGAATGGGAAGCTTGCGCTGCAGGGGATCAATAAGCGTCTGGTGGCGCATCTGCGTAATCTCCTGGATAAACTCCTCCACATTGGAAAACTGGCGGTACACGGACACATAGCGGATATAAGCCACGGGATCTATGGCATACAATTTTTCAATCACCTTCTTGCCAATCTCGCTGGAAGGGACTTCGCGCAAATGGTCGCGGTGCAATTCGGAAATGATCTCTTCCACGGCGCGGTCCAGGCGATCCATGCTGACGGGCCTTTTTTCACACGCCTTTACCAGGCCGCGTAAAATCTTTTCACGATTCAGGGCTTCTCTCAGATTATCCCTTTTGACTACGCGCAACTCCGTGCGTTCAATCTGCTCATAGGTCGTATAACGGTAATCGCACCTCAAACACACGCGGCGGCGGCGAATGGTCGTCCCGTCTTTGGACATACGGGAGTCGATGACCTTATCTTCCAAATGACCGCACTGAACGCATCTCATGGCGCGACCATACTACTACATAACGCATCCATAAAGTAAAAAGTACGCCAAATATAGTACAGTAGACTTGATGATCAATGCTTCCCAAGCAGAACTTCCTGTGAATAAACCGGGGTGAAAATGCCGCAGGTCATGCCCCTGTTCGGTTTCCAGACCGCTCCGCTCCTGTGAATAAGAAAAAAGCCCATGGCCCTTCCGGGAGGAAAAAACGTATTTTTTTAACCTCCTCCCTCCACTAAAAAATACGGCAAGCATTCCGGACCGTACCAGGTCTATTGATTACGGATTCACCATGCCGCCTTGATTAACGACACTGCCCGCAACAGGTCTGGAGCCATTCAGATTCAGCACAGCGCCCTGCTTGACGAAGACTTTGCCCAAATTCACGGCCTTCCCCTCCATACCCTTCAAAGTCATCTCCACCTTTCCGGACAACGTCCAGGAACATTTCAGGGCAGAGGGCAGCACCTGTTCCAATACGACGCGGGCTGCTTCCGCCGTTTCTCCGCCGCCTTCCGCTTGGGTTACATGCACCTCCGCCTGGCCGGACAAACGGACAGGCATGGCTTTTTCCTGAACCGGCGAGGGCTTAATCTCCACGGCAGAACCACCCGGAATATTCCAGGACTGCCGGCCCGCCAGCTGTACATTCGTCCTCAACTGCAAATTTTTCCCCTCCGCCAGGCGAATACCTCCCGGCCCGATTACCAAACGGTCTCCGGAACTTCCCTTGCTCCGGACGATAACAGTCTTGACGACCGGATCCTCCACACGGATACCAAACAACTTCACCCCCCCTGACACCAGGCTGGGTTTTACGGAAGAAGCTACATTCCACACGCATACGTTCTTCCCCGGCATTTTCCGGTTCATCCACGCGTCCGGAGAACCCAGGGGAAGATCGTAACGACCGCTTCGCACGGAGCCGGTATCCTTCCCGGCCAGCCGGGCGGCTTCATAAGCAAAACGGGCTCCTATGCTGATCTGAGACTGGCCGCTGTAATGCACTCCCATTTGATCTCCTGCGGTCAGTTTGGGAAGATCTCGGGTAGGGGCATAGCCCAGGGATGGACGGGATTCCGCCAGATCCTTCATCACCTGGCGGGTTGTCTTTCCCTGAACTTCCGTATCGCGTCCTTCCAGGCCGCCGGTAAGGTTACCCGTTTCCGGATCAGATTCATTCTTTCCGGCCCAATTGGCATTTTCTCCAAGGACGGCTTTCTGCGCAGCCAGTGCGGACGTATCCCCGTACGGTTTCAGATCTGCCGCCAGATTGCCCAGAAGTTCCAGAAAGCGGGAAGCGCTCTCCGGAACGGAAGTTCCGGCATTGCTTTCCCCCTGCAAATACAAAAGCCCGGCAAACTCCACTTTGGAATACTTGGACCTGTCCACACCCGCACAGGCATTCTTGACGGCCTGCACCAGCGTCCTGTAAGCCTGGCCGTTTTTCCGCCAATGGGAATTGTCGCCGCCGTCCCGGGAAGCTTTCACGACCGCAACGTCCGCATCCTTGAACCATCCATTCTTCTCCAGAGTAAAGGCAAACCCGTATTCCGGCCCCATGCATAAATTGCCGTTATAACGCGGCATAGCAGGCCTTACCTGCTCCCAGGATGTGGAAGCGCCGGGAAACACGCCTTCCCTTTGCCCAAAATTTTCATGCCAGTACAGAGTCTCCTTCGGTTCATACTTTTTTAACAGCTCCGGAGAAGCAGGGCTGCCCTTCACCGCCCCCAGAGAATTGGATTGGCCCGTCAGCAAAAAAATCTTCAATTCTTTTGCAGAACACACGGAAAAAAAGCACAGGAAAAATAAAAAGGATAGAAAACGAATCATTTGAATTGCATTTGCCTAGGGACGACTATAGCTGCCGGAATTTTCTTTTTCAACCGTCAACTATTACCCATAGGAACATGAACAGGGAGATGTAGGAAAAGACCAGCAGTCTTAAAACCCCATTCAAAATTTTCCGAGAAATAATCAGGAAAAATAAAAACCGGAAGAATTATTTTCTCCCGGATTTCTTCAAACAATTTTCTGAATAATAATGACGCAGAGGCGCATGGGCAGTTTCTTTGCTTCCCTTTCCCGCCTCTATCAGGCTTCCTGCCTTCTGCGCCTCCGCATGACCAGCCCCGCCAAACCCAGCAGGCTCCGGGAAGCCGTCGCCGGTTCCGGAACCAAATACGCAGACATGGCAGCCTCATGAAGTATAGCAACCATTTTTTCCCTACGGACAACTCCTTAACTAAAAGAATGTAGGGGGAGAAGAACGGGACCGAGCAAGAAGCGAACAGGCCCCGCGAGT